>QWCT01000229.1_pt1 | contig 39648 bp, 56 predicted proteins | sample 1972681 | NCBI WGS metagenome assembly QWCT01 (sample SAMN09866701, study PRJNA288562) | Human oral metagenome isolate pre3_saliva, whole genome shotgun sequencing... | isolation source: mouth | host: Homo sapiens | place: USA: California | reverse complement strand
TCTAATTGTGTAGTTGTTACAAAGTTACTAGTATCAATGTTAGCTGTTACTGGTCTATCTTCTAATTCTTTAAGTTTTCGCTTAATCTCGCTATCATCATAGCTTGATGTCACTGGTCTATTCTCTAGTTGTGTAACTTTAGTTTCAACAGCTTCAACAGATTGTTTAGTTGCAAAGTTGCTAGTATCTATTGTTAATTGAGTTTTAAGCTCTTCTAGTTTTGAATTAGATACATAGTCAATAGGTAGCTCTGATTTTTTAGCATAATCAACTAAACTTTGATGTGTTGTTAAGAATCCTTTGCTATCAACTGTATTATTTACAATTTCTACTACATTTGGCATTTCGCTTTTAAGTTGATAGTCGTTTAACGCTGCTGTTCTTACCACGTCTGAAATATCACTAGTTCTTACAAAATCTGATAAGTCAGTTTTTAAAGCAAATGTATTTTTAGCCTTTTCTAACTCCTCTGCTAACACTTCTTTTGTTAACACGTCTAACTTATCAACTACTACACTATTAGCGAAATATCGCTCTTTAATAGGTAGGTTGTCTTTTAAATCGTACTCTGACATCTTCGCATCAAAAGAAAAACTGTACACATCACTTTCTTTAGTATCGCTTTTTAAAATGATGTAACAGTTAACTCTTTCATTGTCTGTTATTAAACTAGTGTCAAACTTAAACTTAATCTTGTTGTCTTCAATTCTTCCTTGTGTTTCCCAATATTTAATACTCTTAACGAACTTGAATAGTACTGTTATTTCTTCGTTAGTAAGTGTGTAATTATTAATGGTTAACTCAAACTCATTATTATTCTTATCGTGAGAGTAAAGCTCGCAATTACTGCGAACTTTAACTCTTTTGTTAACTGTGCTATTAAATGTTAGTTGTATTTTTTTATCTATCATTATTTACCTCCTTTATCGTTTTTTACTGGTAAATTTTTAAAACGTTCAAACATTTCAGTTACTGCGCCGTTGCCATCTAACTCTTTGTAAGAACGGTATAGAATCGTTATTTCTTGTAGTTCCTGCAACGTGATATATCCACGTTCTATTAACTTACTCATATCTTGCAGTAATCTATAACGGCTCAATGTTTTTGTTCCGTCCGCTGCTTTTTGAACTAATATTTTAAGCTCTTTTAAAGTAACATTGATATTTTTTAGGTTGTTGTTGCCTTGTTCTAAATAGTGCTTAACTATCATTGTTATTACAGATGCAGCACAACCTATAATAGCGATTAAAAGACTATCGCTCATTTTTCACTTTCTCCACAAGTGCTTTAATTTGCTCGTTAGAGTTAACAAGTTCTTTTAACTCTTTAAGCTCCTCGTTTTCTTTTTTAAGCTCTTTGTTCTCTTGGTTAACGTTCTCGTAAGCTAGTCTATATGTTGCTAACTCTATTGTCTTCTCTGATAATTCTTGCGCTACAATGTGAATAGGTTGTATTTGGTTATTTTCCATGTTTTAAAATCTCCATTTCTTTTTCTAGTTTATCGTTCTTTTTAGACAATTCTTGAATCCCTTTAATTAAATATGGTACTAGTTCAAATGCACCATAACTTTTTATGTCGTCTGGAAGCTGTTTAAATGCATCTGGCAAATGTTCCTCTACTTCTTGCGCCATTATCCCGCAAGATATATCTTTTACTTCTCCGTCGTATTCTTTCGTATAACTGTAAGTATTTAGCTTGTTAAGTACTTCTAGGGCGTTAACTTTGCTTTCTCTGATATTTCGTTTATAACGTCTGTCAGATACATCTTTATTCGCTGCTACCCAGTCATAGCTGCCCCACGGATAATAAAAATAAACGTAACTCCCTTTGTTCTCTATTCTCTCGTACATATGAGAATACAGCCATTTACCAGAGTTACCTTTTTCATCATTAAAAATAATATTTCCTGTTACTTTTAAATTTCCTATTACAGTTGGTGTGTTCCAAAAATAAGCAGTATTTTTACAATGCATTTGTCCGTTTTCTTTAACGTACCATGCATTAGGACCGACTTCGTTCCATTTAGTGCCCCAGTTTACCCAAAGCGCCGTTTGTCCCCATGTTCCGCTACCGTTAGACATACCAACATAAAATTGATTCTGCCCAGTTAACCACCATGCACTTTGTCCATCTCTATCATGTTTACCTATTTGGAATCCGCCAATATATCCTTTGTAAGCTCGTAAAAAATCCGTCTCTAATTGAGTAGCGGAAATTTTAACGGCTTTTAAGTTTTTTATGAAAGCATTCCTTGCAAATAATTTGTCTATAAAAGCATCCTCTGCTGTTAGTTTATTAATCATTGCATTATCAACTCTTAAATGCTTCCCTTCTATAGCTAATGCATCAATATGCTGTGATTCAATAGCACCAGCTTTTATATGTCCAGATTCTATTGTTTCTGTTGCTATATGCCTAGATTTTATAGTACCATCTACAATTAGCTCTGCATCACGTTGCTTGTATATTTTAAAATTAGTAATTACTAGTTTTCTTGCTACGCTTTCACGTTGGTATATTTGAAGATGATAACCTTTAATTTTTTTTCCTTGATTTTCGGATGTAATGTAAACTTCTATAACTTCGTTAAAATCATTAATTTTAGTGTTATAACCAGAAATATCACACCCCCCAGCTCCGTCAGTTATTGTTCCGTCTTCGTATTCTACTACTAAATGGACTAGAATCGGTAGGTTTGAAATTATTTCTTGTGTTAACGTTCCAGAAACACGGAAACAGTCTCCTTTTTTTAAATTATCGTCAACTATTTTTGGTGTTACCACCTTACTAATAGTAGTAACTTCAACCTTTTTTCTATAGTCATATATAACTAAATTGTCATAGTTTGGGGATAACACAAGTCTATCTGTAATAGCTTTTATTCCATCTGGACTAGCAGTTAGTAAACTAGATACAACTTTACCGTTTATTTCTTTTCCGCTTCCTAAACTAATACCATTTTCGTTAATGGTTATTTCAGATTTCTTTAAAGCTCCAGATTCTATCGTTTGAATACTTGAATTTATTTGGTTAAACTTAACATCTAAATTAGCTGTAGTGCTGTTTATTTGCTCTGTAACGCTGTCTTTTAGTTCTTTCTTAACTTGTGTGCTAACTCCCTCTGCAGTGCTTGCTAAGAGTGTTTTAAGTTCTTTATTTTGGAACTCTGTTAGTAGACCTTTATTGTTTAATTTTAAACGCCCCCAGAACTCGCTGTTCTCATCTCGCATTTCTATATCTAAGTCTCTAAGTTGCTTAAAGATACCACTTAATGAGTTAGCTTTTTCGTAAGGGCGTTCAAATGTTGTTACATCTTCTCCACGTTCTAATTGAATACGTGAGAGTTGCGTTGTTCCGTTACATCCCATATGATATAACTTAACTTTATCAGTTTTGTTATTTGGCGTGAAAGTATATTCAAATTTGCCGTTTCTGAACTTTGCTTCTTGCTTACCTGCATTAACTTCTACTTGCATATACTACACCTCCACTCCATATATTTTTATCTCCATATCATCAAAATTTAAGTACTCGTCTATTTTTTTTAAACGTTCCAACATTCTTTTTTTACTTTCTAAGTCTTTGAAAGTAACTTCAAAACTATTAACATAGTTATCACGCCTTGCGATTGTTACTCCATCTGCTATAACAACATCTCCTATAGTTATTTTTTTGGGGGCGTATCTTTCAAAGTCAAATGTTTCATCTTCTGTACTTCCCTCTGGATACCACGCTGAAACATAAAAGATTTTCCCTTCTTTTTCTAAGTCCACTACATCCCCTTTTCCGTAAGTTTTTATTAATGGATAATATAGACCTATTAATTTATCTCCTAAATACCTGCGCCCTACTGTTTTATTGTTTACGATTATTTTTACTCTTTTCATGGCACTACTCCACTATATCGTAAATTGTGTTAGCGTCTTTTGCAGGTATGTTGAAATATTGTTGTTCAGTTCCTATCCAATATTTCAGAGGTTGTCCGTTTTGTTGGTTGATTATGTTGCTACCTTTTAAATTTTCTAAATTAGGTTGCCATTTGCTAGGTACTTCATCCCCAAAACTTATATAAGGCTCTGCGATTTTAAAATGTCCGTTCTTAACAAAATATAAGAAAAACCATTGTGTTTCACTTCCAAAGTCTAAAGTTTCTGTGATAGTGAATTTTTCTTCGTAAATAGTCCATTGATTTCTAGGTAAGTTGCTTAAATTTATAGCTTTTATTGTTTTGTTGATACTATGTTTTTTAATAGCTAGATATAGTCCACTATCAAGGTTAACGTCCGAATAAATGTAAATAGGCAGTCTTAATACTAATTTGTCTCCGTTTTTAAGTATTGTTTGAGTTGTATTAATTTGAACTCCTGCCCATGTGTTAGATGCTGCACCGCTCTTTTTAACATCAAGAGCGTTGCGCCCGTTATAATCATTAGCTAGTATTGACATTGTAGGATTCCCAGATGTTATTATATCAGTGCTGAAAAATTGCGAATCAAGTATTAAATTGTAATTACCTAGTATCGCATCTTTTCCATTTCTTCCATCTTGTCCTTTTTCTCCTCTTTCTCCTTTTAAACTTGCTTTTTCTTGAGGTGTCAAGGCTTGGAAAGTTCCGTTTTCTCCTCTTTCTCCTTTTTCTCCTGCAATATACTTCAAGTCGCTATATCTACTTATCCCGTTACCTATTTTGGCTTTTCCTGTATTTGTTTCTATTCCAATTTCTCCATCAAGTAAGATTAACGGACTTGCTAACCACTCGCTTGAAGACATTCTTTTATGTTGTACTCGTATAGGTATTTTTTCCGCCATCTAATTACCTCCATCAAATATATATTTAGGGTTGTCGTTCCAACTTCCCTCTATGTCGTTCTTGTTACTGTCTGCTATTTCTAAAAATTCAACTGGTGCAAATACTGGGGCGGCGCTTTTTATCGAAACTAATTTATTTTGCTCTTTAAACCACAAACTATCTACAATTAGAGTATATTGTGCGTCGTAAACATGAAGTAATGTTTTTTCTACTTCTCCTACGTTGAATGATACTTCCATAGGACTGTAAAAACCTGTCCCATCTTTAACTATAACTTTTAGTGGATGCGGAGCAGGTCTACTAAGTTTAATCTTAATATCGTAAAAATCATTATTTATACAAGTAGCTTCCCAGCTAATAGTATATTTTTTCCCAACTTCAAAACCATCCCCATTATGTTCTATTTCTACATAAGGCGTTCCCGTTGGTATTTCTCTGTTAGTATCTCCCTCTACTCTGTTTTTCCCATAACTAATAGAATCATCTGTTCCTATCATTTTTAAAGTAGTTTCAGCAATAATAGTAGTCTCTTCTATTTGCTGCCTTAATCTTGAAATATCTTCCCCGTTTATTGATTTAAAACGTTCTTCAAATTCTTTTACAGCCTTGTTAACTTCTTCTCTAAATGCATCTGTAGTTGTGTTGAACTCTTCTCTAATCTTTTTAGAGAATAACTCACTATTAATTACAGCCTGCTCTATTCCTTGTTTTGCACGATCTTCTATTTCTTTCTTTTTCTCGTTAAAGTATTTCATAAAGATAGCTTCTTGCTCTTGTAGTAGTTTGTTAAGCTGTTCTTCTAGTGAATCTGCTTGTTTTTCTAGCTTTTCAAATTGTGATGCTGTAGTATCATTGAAATTACTTCTTGTATCTCCAATTTCTAGCTCGTGATTTTCTTCTAGCAGTACATCCCACACAACTTTAATAACTTTTGCATTTTCATTCATAATGCCTAAGTCTTCATAGTAAACTTTTAATGTGTCGCATAAGTCAACTACTTCAATAGCAGTATTACCAAAAACGCTACTTACTTTACTTAAGTCTTGATAAGATAGCTTTAAGTTAAGTTTAGGAACTCCAACGTTATTATTTTTAATGTAGCTGTTAACTTCACTTCTTAACTTTTCAACAGTTCGTATCTTGTCATCACTGGAAAAGTCTACTTTTAAGATTCTTCTGTGTGTAAAATTACTAGCGTGTGGGCTGTCTACTACTATTTCTGGAAGTGTTAGTATAATATCTTGTTTTTCTTTGTGTTGGTCATTCTCATCTTGATATTTGACAAAAGGGAAAACAGATGTGTAAGTTTCAATTATACTTTGTTCTTGCTCTATATCTAATAAGTTTTTACCATAAGCAATAATTGTTGGTGTCTCTCTTCCCATTTGTTTATGTAGTTTAATATATAAGTTGTCAAACTCGTATTCTCCGCCCCACACATCAAGAATACTGCCTTGTTTACCGCCCAGTGCTTCCCTTGCGTTTTCTATGCTATCAATAGTCCATTTAGTTTTACTGCTTGTTAGAATATCAGACCATACAAGAAACTCACTCTTGCTGTCTAGTAGGTTGTTTTTCCATGTTTCAAGAGCATATGTTGCAGTTCCTGCTACTTCTACCTCTCCGTTAAGAACGTTCATAGCTGTTTTAACTTGTGATATGTGTTTGCAGTATATTTTGTATCCGTCTTTAGATTTAGTTATTTGTGATACTATGAATCTTTGTTTCTTGGCTCTATGCCCTGCATCACATTTTATAATCATTCCCTCTTTAATCTTTTCTACGTCTTTTCCGTTTATGCTGTAGTCAAATTCAAGGGTGTATATCCCGTTACGCTCTCTTGTAACAAAACAATTAGAAGCATCAGATAATACTGATACTCCTAAGTGTTCAAAATTAGTTTCGTTTGCTTTATATAAAATAGGATATGCCATTAAACGTTAGCCTCCCATCTTGGTGTAATTTCACAAGTAAAACTGTTATTATCCCAGTTAATAACATTATCTCCTACTTGCAATTTTGGGAAAGGATAAGTATACACTTTATCGTATTGCGGCTCTTTATTTTGATAATGCGCTGATTGTGTTTCACAATCAATTATTATATGCCCACTTACACCTTTTAACTTGAATATCTGCGAATTAATAGTTAACTTCACATCTCCAGTCCCAGTAAGTTTAATTAGTGGTTTCGCTTCTCTGAACTCTGGATTAACTAAGTTCTGCCCTTTTCTAATTTGTACAGGCTGTAGTCCTGTTTTTAAATACTTAATAGGATGTATCTTAAAGTTTAGAATACATTTCTTTTTAGCATTTAAACTGCCTTTGATATTGAATGTCTCAAAGAATATAGCTTTATATAAATAATCACTATCCCAGCTAAACTCTAAGTCTTGCCATATCATCTCTGAATTGATTAACCATTGATTCATCAATCTAATAGTTTCATCAAGGTTGATTTTAGGGCTTGTTACTTGTCTTTTCACATAATATCTTGTGCCATCTGGTCTATATTTAACATCTAGCGCGATACTAACTCCTTGATAAAGAGCAAAAGGAAACGCTCTAGGTACAATTTTAAGATTCTTCTTGTTCTGAATCTTTCCACCGTGTACACCGTCAATCTCAATTAATTCTATATTGTTCTGTGATGATTCTATTTCTATATCATCGATAAGCCTTAATCCTACCTCTTTTGAAGATACTCCGTTATAAGTTATATATTTATTAATCAAGTCTGTCCCCCTCCTCTCTAATCATGAATTTAAGCTGTTTATATAAATCTCTTACATCATCTTTAGAATGATTTTCAAAGTTTTCTATATGTAGTAATGCTTTGTAATTATTAGCTGTGCTGTTGTTAACTGTGTTAGTTGCTCCTGCTGTTGCTAGTCCTAGTCCTCCACGTCCTAGACTTAACATTTTCTCAGGAGCGATACTCATTCCACTAGCTCTATCAACCATGTTTCCTAGTGCTTTAAATACTGTAGGGCTACCTTTTTCAATCCCTTTTGCAAATCCTGCAGGAACGAACACACCTAATCTAGCAAATAATCTAGATGGGGAGTGAATCATAGCCGCTGCTCTTGCTGCTCTCTCTGCTTGTGCAACTAGGGCATTTGCTGCTGCTGTTACTGCACCTAATGCACTCATCATCCCTTGAGCTAGTCCATTTCCTATTTGCGCTCCTATGCTTACCATCGCACCGATACCACTTCTTGCCACGCCTTGCATTGCACTATTGATACTGTTCATCGCTCCAGTAATAGCTCCTATAGAACTATTTAATCCGTTAGCTATGTTTTGCCCACATTCTTGACCTGCATGACTTCCTGTTTGGCTCATTTCAGATGCCATTTGAGATAATGCAGATATGATTTGAGAGCAAGCGCTTTGTACAGCACTTACTGCGCTTTGCATAGAGCTTGTAATACTGCTAGATACTGTTGACATTGCGCTACTTACAGATACTGCCATGCTAGTGATTTGAATACCAATTCCAGCTACTGCCGTTCCTATTCCGCTTAATTGTGCTACTGTTGAAGTTATAGAAGCACTTAATGCTGTGAAAGACATTGACATTGCAGTTATTGACATGTTCAATGTTTCAAACATCATAGAAACACCACTTAATGCTGCTCCCATACCTGTGATAGCAGCTCCAAACATTGTGAATTGTGAAACTGCCATTGTTAAACCTAAACTTAACGACATAATACTAGTGTTGAATGATTCTAGCTGTGTACTTATCGCTGTTAATCCAGCTAATGAAGTTAGGGCAGCTGTTGCGAATGTTGATAATCCTGTGCTTGCAGCCGTTATAGATGCTGGAATAGTTTCAAATGCTACTTTAATTGCATCAATAGGAGCTACCATACTTTGTAAAGCTGTTCCTGTTGTTGCTGCTACTGTATTAATGGAATTTAAAGAATTACTAAAAGATGACATAGCACTACTTAACGCTTCCATCTCTCCTGCTTTACCTGTTATTTCGCTTAATCCTTTTGCTACAGCTGCTAACGATTTAGCTAAATTCCACGCTCCAACGTCTGATATATTTCTAATTCCCTCTCCGAAAAGTCTGAATCCATTACCAGCTCTCTCTGCTGATTCTCCAACACTTCTGATTACGTTAGCTATACCATCTAATACTGACTTAATAGCACTACCAACACTATTAATTACTGTTCCTATTCCCTCGAATACACTCTTGATTCCATTTCCTGCGCCTTCAAACGCACTTTTCAGTCCTTCTAATACTGATTTAATAGAACTGCCAACACTTTCTATTACACTTCCTACACCTTGCATTGCGCTTTGAATTGCACTTCCAACGCTTGATACAACGGAAGCTATTCCCTCGAACGCTAAACGTATTCCATTACCTGCTCCAGTTGCAGCAGCACCAACTCCCTCTAGTGCGCTCTTGATTGCACTACCTAAGCTAGTTACTACACTCGCTACACCTTGTAAGGCGCTTTGAATACCTGTTCCAATAGCTATAATAACTGTTGCTACACCTTGTAGAGCTGCTTGAAGTCCTGTTCCTAATGCTGTGATGATTGAAGTTAAGGCTGTACCTAGTGAACTTATAATAGCTGTAAGTCCTCCAGATAAGGCTGTAATAACTGCTGAAATTGCTGTACCTAATGCAGTAAATACCATCGCAACGCCTTCTCCTTGCGTTCCTAATAATGCAAGACCTGCACAAACTAGAGCGATTGCTGCTCCTAGTGCTAAGAAGTTTTGAGGCGGAACTAGTGCTATTGCTTGACCTAGTCCTCTGAATGCAGTTGCTAGTCCTGTGCCTATTCCTTTTGCGGCTGTTGATACTCCTTTACCTAGACTATCAACTATTTTAGGAACACCACTCAATGCGCTCTTGATTCCTGTTCCTATTCCTTTTGCTGCGTTTCCTATACCTTTACCTGCAGAATCAATTACTTTTGAAATTCCTGTAAAGACATTCTCTATAGTGTTTTTTGCACCTGCTGCCTTACCTGTTAAGTCTTCTAAACTTTGTGTAGCTCCTTTACCTAAACTTTTGAATGGGTTAAATGATTTTAATGATTTAAACACATCTAATCCTTTAGCAGCTAATTTAATAGCTTTAATAGAGCCTGCTATTGCTAAGAATCCATAAGCTAAGGCACTTAATACACTTGGTGGAATTGCACTAACAATTTTACCTAGAGCGTTAACTACTCTTGCAGCCCATTTAACAAGCTCTCCGAATACTCTAGCTACAATGGATAATACACCACTATTAGCTAATGCACTTACTACATTACCTATTGCACTACCAACACTCTTAAGAGCGTTAACCGTTGCAGTAAGTGCGCCGCTATCTCTAAACGCATCCCACATCTTTTTAATGGTACTAGTCAGTAACGATACTCCGCTAACTACTTTATTAATTACCTTGTCTATATCAATACCATCTAAAAAGCTACCTAACTTCTCTGCCATGCTGTCAAAATTGATTTTATCCAGAGCATTCGCTATTCCGGAAATAGCTTTAATCCCGAATTTATTTAACTTTTGGAAAGCTGGTTGTAGTTTGTTAGCTAGTGATTCTTTCGCTCCGTCTATAGCTTGATCTATACTTTTAAACTCAGTTGCCATTTTTGAGAAATACTCGTTGTTACCAACTTTCTTAATCGCATTGAAAAAGTCTTCTGTTTTAATTTTTCCGTCTTGTACAGCCTGTACAAGTTCACTTGTAGACATTCCCATTTCTTTGGCTACTGCGCTTATCCCCGCTGGTGTTTGTTCTAACATTAACTTGAAGTCTTGCCATGCTACTTTAGGTTTCGCTGCCATTTGAACAGCTTGTGTACTTAACGTTTTCATTGCTTGAGTTGGATTCTCTGCAGCTGCTGCTAGTCCTCCGAATCCAGTTACTAGCTTGTCAGTTCCTTCTATTCCAACTGCTGCTAATTGCGAGTAAGTCTGTGCCATGTCAGAGGCGCTATAGATTGTTTTGGTTGCATAATCTTGCATAGCACTTTTTGCGGCTTGTATCTCATTAGTACTTTTGCCTAACATTTGCATATTACCCTCGAACGTTTGCCACGCTTTAGATGAACTGTTAAGCTCTGATATCATGCTTTTAACACCACTAGTAACACTACCTATTGCTTTACCTATACCAGCACTTACTAAATTAGCACCTAGAACACTTTTAAATAGAGAACCTGTCTTTTGTCCTGCGCTTTTAAGTCCTTCTAGTGAATCTTTAATTCCTTTTATTCCAGACTTTGCCTTTTCTCCAGTTAAGTCAACATCTATTTTTACTTTACCTACTGCCATTTTTCAACCTCCTTTCTTGTTTATTTATTTAAGATAATTTATTAATCTTCTTCGTAAGGAAGTTCATATTCTTGCTGTAGCTTTCTCATGTCTTCTTTATACTCTGCGCTGTCTCCTTTTCTTGGTTTCCAGCTCCTAATCTTCAATACTTCCATGAATTTAGTATCGCTTGGAAGTCCATTTAACAGAGCATTGAACTTTTTCCAATGCAATTTTTGTCTTTCTTCGATTAAATCGATTCCATAAGCCTGAAAAAAAGAAGCGAATATATAATCCGCATCATACTTTAGACTATATACTCGCTCCTCCTCTTTCTTTTGTTGTACTGGCATAGGGTTGCCAGCTAGGTCATATTCAATTGCTTGTGTTTTTTCGTTGACAATGTGTGCTTTGAACACTTCTTCTAAAATTTCGTTTACTTCAATCAAGTCAAAATTTGAGAAATTAGCACCAGTTAGCATTTGTAACGCTATATAAGGCTTTATCTCCTCTTGTATCTCTGAATCTTGAAGTAGCTCAAATACTCTTAACACTTTGCCAAAACTTAAATCAAGAGGATAAACATCGCTACCAATTATTAAATTATCTTCTAGTTTCTTTGATAAATTTAACATGGTTAATCTTCAAGATATTTCAATAGTTTATCTTCTTTATAAGTGTTCCCGATTTCTTCAAGTAGTCCTTTAATCATTTGAATAGCAAACAATAAGCAAGAAATACTAGATTCATTAGCTAAGCTGTAAACTCTAGTGAACACATCATTATCGAATAGCGATTCCCATATATCTTTACTTATGTTGTAGATAGTGTCTATATCTTCCGTTGTTCCTGTCATGTTATTTGCTTGTTCTTCTAACTTACCTAGTTCTTTTCCTAATCTATCAAGTTCTTTTATGTTTTTATCATTTACTGCAAAGTTTAAAGTAAACTCTCCGAATTCTACTGGAATAGTGTTTTCATATCTTTTAATTACAACCATGTTAAATATCCTCCTAAATTATGTTAATTAAACTACTGCTGTTTCTTTTGGTAAAGTTACCCAACGAAGAGTACATTCAAAGTTTTCAAACTCGTTAGCGTCTCCATCTCCTGCTTTGATTCCACTTGCGATGGCAACTGCTTCCCATTGTGTTTTATTATCTGAACTTACGACTTTAAACCATACTTTACGTTCATCTCCAACTTTGTAACGTAGTCCTGCGATTAGTTTTTGCGCTTCATCTTCAACATCGTAGTTGCCTTCAAATGAGAATCCAGCCTTAACAGATACTACTACTTCCTCTGGAGTTCCGTCTCCGTCATAGTATGCGATATCGTCTGTATCTTCATCAGTTTCATCGTTTACAGTTTTAATGTATTTTGCTAATAGCTTATAATCTGCTTTTTGTGGCGCTGTTGTTGGATTCGCAGGGTTAAAAACTGCTACATAGTGCTTTCTAAGTGCGTTCTTTTGTCTTGCCATTAATTGTTATCTCCTTTAATTTCTAATTTTGCTGTTAATGTTAATGTATAAATGAAAAAACCTTGCTCATCTTGTCCATTAATAGATGGCTTTGCTATTTCCATTTCTAAAAATTGATACGAATTGTTTAAACTAGGTAATTTTATTCCAAATTGTGATAAATATGAGTGAATAGTCCATATAATAGCATTTGCTCGTTGATTGTCTTTGCTTTTTACTGCTATCTCATAAGGTAAGCTAATCTCTTGTGAACCGTCCATGAATAGTTGTTCTACACGCCCTCCACTTATTAGATTAATAACTAAGTCGTCTTTCTCGTTGAAATAATCAATCCTTGCTTTTAATCCTAAGTTAAGAGTATTTACATAATTGCATAGTACTATTTGAAAATCATTATTTGTTATCATTGTAAATTAAGTCCTTTCAATACTATTTCTTCCCATTTACTCATGTTAGAAGCTTCTGCTTTTTCAACCCATTTAGAGCCTGTGCCACCTACAGTATATTTCCTAAACACTACAATACCATTTGTACCGAAGTAGTGCGCTCTTGCATATACTGTATGCCATACTGCAGCAGCTCCCTCTGTTCGTCCACTTCCTACAAGTTTTCCTGTTTTACCTTGCGGGACATAACGCTCTGAATCCATAACAACTTGATTAGCTACTATAGTTCCAGCTTTCTTTATACCTGCAGGAGTAACAGAGTTTTCTAATTTCGATATATCGTAACTAATTGTAATACTCATTAGATTACGTTAATCTCATATGAGAAGATTTTGCCATTGAAATAATTAACTTGATAACTTACTACCTCATAAGTTCCATGCTCGTCTGTAATTGTTGCTTGTAACCAACTATCATCTACTTTCACTTTAGAGAAACGTGGATATATAAATATATTCCCTGTTCTATTTCTAACTGTGTTAGTAAGATTACTAGCTTTTCCAGTCTTATCTATCGTAAGTCTATCAAACCTTACAAAATTTACTGTAAAAGGCTCTTTATGTGAGTTTTTACCCCACATATCAACATCATCAATTAATTTTACTTGGATAGTGTCAGTTAGTAGTCTTTTATCTATCATATACTGCCTTTTTATAACCGAAACCAACGCTATTTAGTAAGTTAATTGTATCTTGTGAGAGATTGAAGCTATCTTTTATAGCGTTAGCTGTATTTTTGCTGTAATTGATTGTAGTTCTACCTATTGACAAGCTATTCAAACTTGCCTTATCTTCTGCTGTTGTGATTCCGCTGCTATCCATGTAATTAATCTGATATGCTACTGCTTGCTTAACAGCGTTTTTCCTTATAGGATTATCTTTTTCAAAGTCTACATTGCTGTAGAAATAATCTGTATACAAGTCTATAACGCTGCTTGCTCGCTCTTCTAACTGCTCAAAGTTATCTATCTCATCAAAACCTAGTCTTTCATATTCATTTGAAGTTAAGTAACTCATTTTTTAACCTCCTACAAAGAGGAAGCTAATTACTAAACTTCCTCTGTGCTTTCTTTTTTAGTTTTCTTTAATACTAATGCATCTTCTCCTAGAGCTAGTTTAATCTCTTCTGCTCTTTCTTCGGAAAACTCTGCCGTTTCTCCTACTGAATAAGTGCATTTTTCGTATTTATCTGTAAATTCTTTCTTAATCGTATATTTTGGCATTTGTACCTCCTATTAAGCGATTGTACCTGCGATTTTAATAATAGCTTTCTTATTGTCTTCTAATACGTAAGTACCACCTTTAGCAGCTGCTTGTAAATGTACTCCATCAAATTCTGTAGCTTCTACAGTTCTTGCTGTATTGATACCAACGAATGCGATAACAATGTTATCTGGTGCAAAGATTCCTAGTGTTCCTGTCTCTAAATACTTCTCAGGAGTTTCTACTAACTCGATACCTTTGTATTTAAGTAAACCGTTGCTGTCTAATGAAACGCTAGATCCTTTAGCTGTAGTTGTAGAAGCCATATCAATGATTGCGTTGTATAACTCCGCTCTGATATATGCTTTCATAGGTGCATTAATCTCTGTGTTAACTGTGTAAGCAGTAACTGCGTTGAATAACTTTTTAATACTTGCTTCTGTTAAGTCTGCTAAGTTCTCTGTTTTACCTGCATTAGTAGAAAGGAATTTCCCTATGCGTTTATTCATTTCTCTAGTTTGTGCTTCTGATTGTAGTCTTAATCTATCTGCTACTGCTGCGTTTAAATCATTGTTAACCGTGTAACGGTCTAATCCTTCGTGAATAGCTAGCGTGTAGCTGTAAGGTACTTCTTCATCTTGGTAAATAACTTCTGTCATATTACCGAATCTACTTCCAGCTCCTGTACCTGTTCCAAAAGATGTATTAGCATCTGTGCTGTAAGTTCCTACTACTACTGGAGTTGCGTTAGTTTTTACTGCAAATGCTTTTGCGTTATGTTGCACTCCGTCTAAGATTTGAATAGGAGCAACTACTCCCTCAAATGCTTTCTTAACATCAAATACTGTAGATAGCATTTGCTTGTATTGTGGTGCATATTGTCTTACTGGTAAATTTTGATTTCCTGCCATATTTGTTTAATCTCCTTTGATCGCGTTATTTATATTGATTTATAATTGCTTGGAACGGGTCTGTTTCTGCTTGCCCTGTTCCGTTTGGGTTTCCGCCAACAACTATTTGCGGTTGTGTTTGCTGTTGTACTTGCTCTTGTTCGAATAGAAACGGCTTACTTTCTCTTAGTCCGTTAACTACTTCATCTAGTTTAGGTCTACCATCTTCTCCTAGTTCTATCTTGTCAATGTCTATTAGTTTCATTAGAACATCAGAATCGTATGCCTTAACATCTTTTAAAGCTAGTGCAATAGCATTAGTTTTATTTAATTGTTGCAGCTTACTATCACTCTCAACCTTATACTGCTCATACTCTTGTTGTAGTTTTTCTAGTGCCTGCTTAACATCGCTGTTAGCTTCACTACTTTTCTTTAAATCTTCTAGCGTTTGTGATTGAGTCTCTAGTTGCTGTTTCAATGTTTCATTCTCTGCGGTTAACTCATTCTTTACTTGTGTTCTAGCGTGTTCTAGTCCTGCCCCGTACGCTTGCATGATTTCGTCTATCGCTTCTTTATCCGTTATACCTGCATTAATTAACATTTCTCTTTTTAAGCTCATTTAAGAACTCCTTTCGTTTTACGTCCATCGACAAAATTTTTAATACATAACGTGGTATTAAACACGAAAAAAAAGCAGTTTAACGTCTTGCTTTAGGACTAGTTTTTTTCATAATAAAAACACCTAGTAAATATTACTAAGTGTTTTTATTTTTCATGTAATGGTCTGATTTTAGAATCTCTATCCGGTTTAGGTAGTCCTAACCGTTTAGCAAATTCACAATACTCCTCAAACTCTTCATCAGTTTTATGATAGTTTGGGATGTGCCTTAAATAACTGAATCTATTAAACTCTTTTTCGTTTAGTTTCTTTTTCTTCATCTTCATATACCTCCAATACCATATTATCTCCTTTTATTTCCTTGATCTTATATTTCAGTTTGTTAGATAGTAATAATTCTTTTTCATCTACTTTAAAGTTTGTATTTTTCCCAACATATAACACCTCTGTATTTTTAGGTACTCTGATTTCTAAGAATCTCGCTTCTTCTTCGTAGTAATCTCTTATGTCGGTGTAAAATTCCATAGCTTGACTTCTACTTAAACTAGTTGAATAAAATACTTTACCAGAGAATACATCTCCCTCTTTGAGTTCTTTAAAATATTTAGCTTTTGTACCTCTATAAGTTATTAAATCTTTATCTAACTTAAACTTACTAATAGCAGTGCTAATATTTTTGACATCTTCTCCCCTATTGTAATACTCATCTCCTGTTAAATAATCGTTGATTTGTTGATAACCACCTTGTGTATAATATTTCAAGGATTTCAATTCTTTTGCAGTTAACTTTTTATATAAAGTATCGCTGCTTTTTTGTAGTTTTTCTATTTGGGAATCTTCTAAAACTTTGTAGTCTTTCTTAACTCTATTATACACTTTTTCAGGCGTGTTCCCAACTGCTCTAGGTGGATATTTTCCAATTACAGTAGGATTCTTTTCAATAAGTGCTTTCTTGCTAGCTCTTAACGTTTTTTCACGTAGCTTTAATTTGTCATAAAGTTCTGTATTGTCTAAGGCTTTTGCTATCTTCTTATTGTCTCTTACTTTCTTAATAGCTCTTTCATAAGATTTTAACTTTGCCTTATCAAGCGCGTTTTGTTTTGCTTCTTCTTCTGTTAGATTTTCTAAATGCTCTGGTAAACTTGGCTTATAATTTACACCAATTACAAACGGTGTAAGGTAATGCCCGCAGTTGATACCTAAACAACCGCCCGGAGTACCTAGTCCATAATCTGGCAAGCTTAACACTCGCTCTCCTTTTATAGTTCTTGCAACTCCTTTAGTTACTATTCTATGTTGCAAAGGAGCACACATCTCTCTGGCACTTGATTTAATACTGTAGTAATAAGTGTCTATATCAAACTCTTTTGCCGGTTCTTCTCTAAGCTCTCTGTAAGTTCTAAAGGTTGTAGTTCTTATTACTGTTTGTGCATAACGCTCTGCCGTCCATGTTCTACCGCCTCTATCAACGAATGCAGTAAAGCCGTTGTCAAACATTTCAAATACTGCTTTAGTTAAGGCTTTTTTCTCATCTGATATCCCACCAACTACAGCCCCTACCGCTTTCTCTAGCGCTTGTTTAAAACCTTTTTGTAGAGCAGGAGGAAGTGAAGTATTAATCAAATTGTTAGTTTCATACATGGTTTGCCTTGCCATCGCATCTAAAGACTTTTGCAAGCCATAATTGATACTTGTAGTTGTCTCTAGCGCTTTAGCTAGTTGCTCGTGTCCGTGCTTATATATCTTGAATCCCTCGTTAGCTATTACATCTCTGAATAGTCTTTCTGATATATCACTATATTTAGCTATCGTTTGAACATTCTCTTCTGTTAGTAAATGCATATCGTTTAACTTTTCTAATTGCCAGACATAAGGGTTTCTTAATAAATCTGCATTGCCACGCTGCTTTAATCTTTTAATTGTATTAATCATAAGTTCTATAGTTAAATCATGGTAGACTTGTTCTACTTCTTTAGACTTTAACCAGAACTTACCATCGTTTTCTGTTATCTTCATTTTCTTCTAATCCATAAATGTCTATGTCTTGTTGTTCTAACTGTGGCTCTACCTCTGCATTAATCTCTGTCAACATCTCATTAGCTTCTACATCAGTAACATTAAGTATTTTAGTGATAGCAAACCTTTTACTAACTAATCCACTAGCTACAGCCTTAATCCAGTATGTAAGCTCTGCGTTTCTATCAGTAAATATTCCATCATCTAAATTAATAGATATTTCTTCGAATGTCGGTATTTCTCCGTTATAGATTCCGTTAGCTTTAGCAAGTTCGCAAATAGATATTACTAACTCTTTCAATGATATTTCTACTAGTGAAACTATACTGTTTCTCATTTGATAAGTGTCTGAATTTTCACTTACTACCTCTGTAGCAGTCTTCATACTCTTACCATCAAAAGTAAACATACCAGCACTAACTCCTAGCTGCATTTCAAATATTGATAAACCTTTGTTAATGGCTTTGATATAGTCTTCTGCTCTTATCGGTGTAGTTAAATCTACTATCTTGTTATCATCTATCCCACCACCAACTTGTACAAATACATTTTGCTCTACTTCAAACCTACGTTTCTTAACGAATCCGCCGTTCTCATTTTGGAATGTTACTTCTGTTAAGTTATCTGGTACTGCAACTCTACGTTGCCCCATCTTAATTTCCCACATGAACTCATCATATGTACGATTAATAAAGTCTATTGTAGTTTTCGCATTATCGAATATTGATAAACCTAATGGGCTGTTAATGTCTTTGTTGTTCATTCCAGCTGTTTTAAGGTAAGTAAATAACGGTCTGCTTAATCCTTTAATTGTAACGCTCTCTGTTAGATCTTCGTATAGTTCTGTTAAAGGTACTCTAGTTCCTACTACGCTACTAGAATTAGATTTATAAAGTTCATTAGTTATCTCTAAGTCTTCTCCGTTCCACTCGTGAAACTCTATTAGCGTGTAATACTTATTCTCTTTGCCCTCACTCTTAATTGTCTTTGTAACAATAGCGCTACTTGATATATCTTGAGTGTTACTCTCTAACGGTAAGAATACAGGCGCTTGAATGAAAGCTATCTTTATTGTTTTACCATCAAAGTATGGTCTCATCGCTAGACCTCCTAGCGCTAAGCAACTTTCAAGGTATCGTTCAAAGTTCTTGTTAAACTTATCGTTGTTAAGTATGCTGTGAATAAATTCATTTGTTTGTTCGTTCTCTACTGTTATCTCTGCTTGTTCGTTGTAAACTAAACTAGCTATCTTTTTACAAGCAGTCCTTGCCAATGGCAAGTGATTATATTTTCTTGTTTGCTGTTCTCCGTCTGTATTGATATACTTCACATCATCAAATTTACTTTGATAATATGTTAAGTTACTTTGAATCCTGTTATACTCTTCACTAGTAACTGCTATTTTCGGATGGTCGGTTAAATTGATTAAACTTCCCTGCATTTGCCATTTGCTCCTTTTAAAAAAATTCTTGATTATCTGTATAATTCCCATTTAATCGCTCCTATGCTTTTAAGCCTAAAAGTTTTGCGTTATCTAAAACAAAATATTTGAACTCGTCTACTGTGTGGTCGTCTTCTTTAACCACTCTTGGCTCTTCTGTGTTGATAGTCTTTTCATCGTATCTATACATCTTATGTTCTTCTATAAATATTTTGTTGTTTTCATTGTCTAAATAAAAAAATCTACCTTGCGCAAGTAGACTTGTGGTCATATCTATCATGGTTTGATTTTTCTTTTTAGCTACTGGATGCCAACGTATCCCATAATCTTTAAAAAACTGGTTTCTTAATGCACCCTCTGCGCTATCTATTGTCAACTGAATTAAGTTAGCATTGTATTTGTCTTGTACTTCATCTATAAACGATTTAATCTCAACAGTTAACTCACTCGGTGCTAGCTTAACAGTTTTACCTGCAGGGCTGTAATAATACGTGTCTAATAAAATTACATTACCTCTTGCAGTAATACCATAAGCACCGCAAGCAGTAGCGCTCTGTTGATGCCCTGTATCTAGTGCGTAAGAGATACCTATTAATCTATCATTGCTAGGTAACTCTGTTAACGGATGGAAACAAGACATATTATAAACGTTGCTTCCTAATCCTACTGGCTCTCCTAAGTAGATGTATCTGTAATATTCATAATCATTTTGCTTGATTCTCTCTATATCCAATAACATTTGTTCAGTAACGAATCCTAGTTCATCGTTTAAATAACTAGATTCATGCACTAAATAGCTATCATCTGTCTTTACCTCTTCGCTCCACTCATTAATCCAGTTGTAAGGGTTTCTAGGTGGGTTGTAGCTCCAGTAGAATTTAACAAACCTTACATCTTTATGTTTCTGTCGCATGAATGTAATGTTCGTTTGGTCAAACTCTTCTTTGCTATCAAACTCCGCAGCCTCTTCATACCACACTGCAACAATATCGCTTATATCATTTGATTTTAGCTTTTGGAAGTCATCCGCACCATAAAAGTAAAATGTAGAGCCTGTATATATATGTGTTATCTTAAATGGGCTTACTGTTGCTTTAAATTGATTTGCATATCCATATATATTTAATGCCCATTGTATCTTGTTAAATACACTATCTCTAATTGTGTTAGCTACTTTTCTGATTACTACTACATTTGCTCTTTTATTTTTATTTAATTGCTTACTCATTTCTTTAACTAATTTCAATGCTACTACAGAAGATTTAAAAGAGTTCCTACCACCTTTTAAAACGTTATAAGGAACTCTTGATTCCCAGACATCTTTAAAATGCGGGTTTACGTTCTTTTGAATATCGAAACTACTCATCGTCATCCCACCTATCAACTATTATTATAGGCTCTGGCGCTGTGTTTCCTTTTTCTTCTCTAGCTTGGTGTATCTTATTTAATAAGTCTGCAGCTTTCAATCTATCTTTAGCACTAACATCTATATCAGTTATTTCTTGCTGGTAGTCTCCAGCGCTCTTTAATACTTGCTCTGTTTGTTCCCCTCGCATTACAGAGGTTAAATACTCCATTACCTCTTTAATACTAGCAGTCTTTTCTGATTCGATTTCTTTTAATCGTTTATCTAAATACTGCTTAATTGTAGTATTTTGTAGTAATTTTGTAGCGTTAGTATTAGCATATTTCTTGCTATATCCCGCCTTAATTGCTGCTTGTGTTGCGTTCGCTGTAATGATGTACTCATCAGCAAACCTTTTTTGTTTCAATGTTAAATTAGAATCATTTGCCAATTTTCCACCGCCTTTCTTGACAAAAATAAAAAGCACCTTTTACAGTGCTTTTCTTTCGTATAAAAAAATTAAAAAAATATTAAAGGTATGTCGCGTTGTAAATATTTTTTTATGATTACCCGAAGTATTAAAAAAATAAAATTAAAATAAAGAGTTTTTCATTATGAATAGAAGTAATAATCTTCAATTTTTGCAAGTAGCTAACAGAGAATGTTTTGCCTATTTATCTTATATATAATTTTGTTAGTAATTATGTTTTAAAAAATATTAATCTGAAAGGAAAGTTTTATCGCTCAAACACGATATTATGACTAAATACCATTTGTTAACTTTCCCTGTTAACTCTTACATTTATATTATATCAAATTCAAATATACTTGTGTGTACCTCTTTATACTTATTTATACTTTTTAATACTTATTGTTGTGTTCTTGGTAAATGAATATATTTCAATGCTGCCGTGTGCTTGTTAGCTCTTGTGTTTGTACTTATATCTAACCTATTTTCTATTTCGTCCCATTTCTTACACTCGATATATCTCATACTTAACAATAATCTATATTCATCATTTTTAACATTGTCAATTACTTTCATTATTTCTAAGATCGAATCATGTAATTCTATGTTTTTTTGAATGATGTATTCTTTGCACTCATCTGTTTTATCTATCAGAGCTTCCCAGCTTGATTTGTTCCCGCCTTTGATTTGCTCTTTTGCATAGTCTATAGCTTTAACTTGTGATTTTCTGTACTCTATTGTTTTTAATGTGTTGTTCTTGCTTTCAATCAACCCTTGTAAGTAATTAATTCTACTTAAATAATGAATCTTCCAGTTTGCTCTCTTTTCCTCTTTCGTTCTCATATACTATCCTCTTTTAACTTTACTATTTAACTCTCTTACGATTCAATACTAATGCTAGTGCTAATGATCCTACAACTAAGAAAGTTAAATCTTTACTTGTTGCACCTGTTGCAGCTAACTTCTTAACTTGATTAGTTTGTTTAGTTTCTTTTTTAATTTCCTTAACAACTTTAATTACTTCTTTTACTTTTGGCTTTTCTATTTTTTTTGGCTGCCCTGGAATCTCAAGTTCTGGTAATTCTAATACTGGAGCAGGTGGCATCATAGGTATATCATTAATATCAATGTATGGTTTCTCTAGCACTGGTGCAGGTGGTAATAATGGTATATCTTTTAAATCAAGATAAGGTTTTTCTACAATCGGTGCTGGTGGCATTAATGGAACATCATTTATATTTAGTTCTGGCTTTTCGTATTTAGGTGCATCGTTAGGGATTTCAAATACTGGTTTATTTTCTCCCTCTACGTTTCCAATTCCTTTTGCTATTTGTACTTCTACATCTTTATCCCAATCTACATTGTTATCTGCTTGAATACGTAAGTTGTTAGTTGGATTCTTACTTAAATCTTTAACTTTTGTTGAGTACTCTAAAGATACGATTTCATTTAATGCAGGCAGTTTAATTGTAAATCCATTTGAATTAAATTCAATGTTCTCTTTTGCTACTTCTCCAATTTTAGTCCACGGGCTTATACTTGATAAAATTCTAGCTTTTAAACTTCCTTCAATATATTCTTGGTTGTTATCCCATTTATCAGTTATTACTGCGTTTGTTAAGTTAGCTTTTTTATAATTTACACGGCCAGCCCATTTAATAGTATCTCCGTTTTGAGTTCCCCATTTAGTCACTATTTCTTGTGGATCAGGTACTCCGTCTTTATCAACTTTTGTACTTACAATAGTTCCGTTAAAATTCAAGTCGTAAGTTGTTGTGTCTGTTCCTGTAACTTTCTCTTTATTCCATACTGTCATTAATGAAAGCTGCATACTCTTATTTAATGGTTTATTTGTGAAATAATCGTTAAACACTGTAGTTACATTGTTATTCTCTACGCTTGCCGTTGCTTTACCAACTACTGCTCCCTCTGCGCTGTTAACATCAAAATTATAGCTTGTTTGTAAGTTCAATTCTTGCGGGAGGTTAAATACCACCTTATCTCCTGTATTTATCTTTAAATCATCGCTAAATTTAGTCTTGTATTCTACCGTTACTGGACTGAATCTATCTCCACTTGTTGTTACTTTAACTTCTGGATTATCTACCTTAATCTCGTTGGCTGTTGCATATCCTCCAAAAAATATAATCATTAATAATGTTGTAATTGTAAATAATATTTTCTTCATTTATTTTTTATCCTTTCTTTTTTCTAAACTTTCTACTTTTAAATTTTTAGCACTTATTTTCTCTATCGTTAAATTTTTCGTTGCTAACCACTCTTCAAATTTATCATCATGAACTTGTATTTTATTTTTATTCATATATGGTACTATAGCTTTACTTGGGCTGCGTTCATAGTATTTCTTTTTATAAAATGTCTTTAGTATCAAGTTAACAATGTAGTTCAGAAACATTTTCATTATACTTCTACTCCTAACTCTTTTAACTCGCTAATTACTTCATCTAGCTTTTTCTGATAGATACGTTTTAACTCATCTTTTTCCACGTTAATTACATCGTTCATTCTTCTTCTAGTCTTCGCATCTTCTATTGATAATATGCAATAATTAGATGTTATCATTATATCTAGCATTTCTTCATATTTCTCTAGCTGTTCTTTTAAACTAGATACTCTCTCTAAGTTTTCTAACTTCATCTTTTAACCTCCTCCACTTCAATTAATACTTTTGTTTTCTCTAACTCTTCTAAAAACTGTAGCGTTCCTATCGCTCGTGAATCTTGATAAACTTCATCTAGCTTTTTAGCAAAGTCTGAATCCAGTTCTATTTGTTTATCTTCATTTAATCTAGCTTTTAAAGTAATTGTTGATGTTCCTTTTTTAGCTTTTATCTTCACATCATCTAACCATATTTCTATATTGTCTTTTTTGAATAACTGCTTAAACTTTTCTATTACTTTTCTTTGATTTTCTTCGCTAGTTTTTGATAAGTCTAGTAATGGATATAAATTTGCATCGTATCCATAATATTGAAGTTTGTTGCCTGTTGATTCATCTTCCTCTAAATACCATGTTTGAGCCTTGTAAATATCATCTTCTTTTATATCTACAACTACTGGATATTCACTTTTCATTAACACAACACCTCTTTTATTTCATCTCCAAACATGTCAATACACTCTTCACTTATTTTTTCTGATTTGAAGTAAGGCAGTTTATCAATAGTACTTGTAGAGTTTTTAAAACTAAAATGTAACTCTTTTCGATAATAATCATAAAATATATAATATTTAATTTCATCACCGTTACTCCAATCAGGCTCCCACCCTTCGTTTTTTAACTTAGCCCATTGGTGTAGTTTAAACAATAGCTTACGTTCTTTTATATACTGTTCAGCTTCTTCTTTTGAATTGAAATATAGACCGTGTTCAAATATATATTTATCAACTTTACTATTATCGGAATAATATATATCGTATATTTCACCTTCGAATACTTCAAAATAATATAACATTTCTTCATTTTTTGGATAACTTAACTCAAACTCTTTCTTATCATCTTCTAACTTAGCAATAAATTCATCTCTTAATGCTTTTTGTCTTTCGTCAAATTCTTTTATCAGTTCTTCTTTATTCATTGTTATAACTCCTTTTTAACGCTCTATAGCGATGCAAATACTGACAACGCCCCATATCGCTGTAAATATACATAAGTCATCTTTACCGAATGAACTCCCGAACAATATATACAGCAAACCAACTAATCCTATAAAAATTAACCATTCAAAAATATAAAACAACATTGATAAATATCTTATTTTTAATAAAAATTTTGTCATCTCTCGCACTCTCCTATCTTAATTTTATTTAAGGCTTGAATTGATTTTCAAAACAAGCCTTAATAATACTACTTGTTACCTACAAAAATTAATAACACTTTTTTATTCTCATGAATGCTGTCAAGAATTTTAACTTCTAACACTTTTTCAGTTGCTGTATCTAGTCCAATCTCATCAATATTACTGTCTTGCACAAACTCGTTTATATCGTTTGCAAGCATTCCCTCTGTTGTTTCTATTTGTACTACTTTTTTTAAGTTATCTAGCATTAATTTCTCCTTTGTTTTTGAATTTTGATTTTTATTGAAAATGTTAAAGACCTAAGTTTAACAATTTAGTTAAACAATCTTCTTTTTCTTCTCTCTTTAAACTCTTAAATATTTCAATTATATCTTTAATTGCTTCTTGTCCGCTGCCTTGTAAAAGCTGTGTTACGTCTACACCTCCTTTCAAAGCGATTATTTTAAGCCTCTTCTTATTAGGTAAGTGGTATCCTTTTTCCCATCTGTAAACATCTGATTTTTTAGCATTAACTAACTCTCCGAACTTTTCAAGCGTTAGTCCTAGATTAATTCTTATGTCGTGAATCTTCTTACCTACTATTTTCTTTTGTAACTCTTTTAAACTCTTATCTTTCATTTTTTAATGCTCCTTATTTATCAATACTTTTTCTCTTTAATATTTTCTAAATGTATTTACACCGAAGTTGTAAGCTAGTCTATACTCTTGGCAAAGACTTTCAACTTTGTTGATAAATCCTAAATAATCTATATCCGCATGAAACTCTCTGATTAATCCTAGTGTTATCTTTAAATGATTATCTAACCTACTTAAAACTAAATTATCTAAGCCGTTATTTATCTCATCTATATCGACTATTTCTCTTTCTACTGGTTTACTCGGTGTCGTCCATTTGTCCTCTGGATTAGTGCAAAGTTCTTGATATATAACTTCTTGTTTAGTACAGTTATATATTTCTTTGTGTACTTTCGAATATTCTCCGTCTTTTGCAATTATCAACATCAGAACAGATATAGATGTATCTTCAAAAGCTCCCTCTATTAGATTAAGTTCTACTAGTCTGTTACCTATTAGATCCCTCATCTTTTGTTCAGTCTTCCTATAAGCAATACCAGGAAAACATATATGAAAAGCAAACTTATCTGTATAGTTTAATGATTTCAAAATAAATATATCATCAACAACACCGCTCTTTTTCCACTCGTACTCTTGTTGTATATTCTTTATATCTTGTTCTGGCAACTCTTTTAACTTCAACGAAAACGGAGGATTCATAACTACGCAGTCCGCTTTAACATCTTCTTTAAAGTTAAAGAAACTCATGTTATATATTTCTCTACTTGGAAATAACTCGCTGTTCTTTTCGAATGTATCACAAGAAGCCTTTTGAATTTCTACACCTATTAAATGTTTAGGTTTAATGTACTGTTCTAATTGTCCACTACCTATAGCACCATCAAAGACTGTTGGATTATCTCCTACATACTTTCTTACTTTATCTGCTACATATAACCTTAACTCTTTACCTGTTATAAATTCTGCATGTTTCTTTGCTATATCTCTGTTGTTATGTTCTATCAATATATATTACCTCTAACGCTTTATTTATTTTTCTTAACGTTCTGTATCTCGGTTTAATTATTCCCTCTCTAGCTTCTTGTATAGTCTTTCTATGTAGACCAGTTGACCTAGCTAACTCTACATTAGTTATTTTATTTTTCTTCATAAACTCATCAAGTTTAGTTCTTTTCATTTTCTTTTATTGTCTTTCTAATAAGCTCTAAAACTTCTGTAGGGCTTTCTTCAAAATGTGAATAATCATCATTTTTAAAAACTATTGAAGAAGTGCCTTCGCTTAAATAGTATATTTCTTGAATCTTATTTATATTTACATATGCTTTTCCCTCGTTTCTAATAGGAGTTAATTCTATAAACGGTGTCCCTGCTGTAGTATCTTCTATAACCTCTTTATTAGCTATTTCTGGCTGTTCTAAGACTTCTGTTTTGTTTTCTCTTATAATTCCCTCATAAAGCTCTTTAATCTTGTTATATCGTTTTATATTAGGTCTACCGCCTTTCTCCCATCTGTAAATAGCTTGTACATCTACACCTAGATTATGTGCTAGCATAGGTGCGTTTAAGTTGTAATGTTCTTTAATCGTTTTTATCATCTCTTCAACTCTAATCACTGGCTTTAATTTCCTTTCTTGTTTTTCTTTTTTAATTCTTTTAATATTGTTGAATGTTGTAAATAAATTATTCTGAGACGACTGTTGCATATTTTTCTATTCCTTTCTCTTCTTTCTCTTCTTCAACTGTTTCAAAGAAATGTATTTCTAATACTTCGACTTCTGTTCTATCGTTCTCAAATAGTTCTAATGGTATAGTAGTTTGCCCGTAAGTCCTGCTACGTACTCCCTCTTTGTCTAGTCTGTAAATTCTATTGTTATATCTGAAAAAGATTACCTCTACATCTGTGAATGTCGGTGCTATTTCCTTACCTGTAACCATCCTTTTAATCTGCCAAAACTCTTTTTTCATTTTTTATTTTCCTCTCTCTTTATCAAATCTATTTTCTTGTAACCATTTAGCAAACTCTTTCTTTTGTGCTAGTAGGTCGTAGCCTGTTTCATCGTAAATCGCTTCTGCTATGTCGTTAGTACTTAATCTTTCTAAGTGAAAATCTTTAAATATCTCGTACATCTCGTTGTAAAACTCTTCTAATCGTTTCTTGCCATAACCTCTATTTCTTAATGCTAGTAATGGTATTCCTAGCAATCTAACAAACAAACCTTGATATACTAAGTCCTCCATCTCTTTTTCTTTTTGAATTAATTCTTCTTCCATCCGTCTAACTTCTGGCTCTAGTTTCTTTATTGCATCGTTTCTAACGATATTCGTAAAAGTTGTAGGATTCGCAAGAACTAGATTCGATTTTCTAAACTTCTTATTTCCTCCCTTTTTCTTCTTCTTACTTTTTGCCATTTACTAACTCCTCTATCTCTTTATTTAACTCATTATCTATTGTTTCTACTTCTTTAATCTGGATAATTAAACCTGTGTGTTCGTGCATTCTCTTTTTTAAATGCATATCAGTAATTAAATTATCGTCTTTGAAATAACCTAGCTTTGTCATTATATCTTGTATTGTTTTTTGTAAATTGTCTAAGTCTGGTCTAGTATCTTTTACTTGTCCGTTTTTAGCTTTTTTTGTTAAGGGAAACAACCACGTTACATACAACTCAACAGGTTTACTATATGGCTCTCTTGGTTGTCTCCCGCTTAACGCTCTTATTAACAAATACTCTGAATATTTAACTTTTGTAGGTTTGTAAAATGTCTTTGTCTTTGTAGAAAATTTCTTTTGCTGTGCTGTAGTCTTTGGTACTTCATCCATCTTTACATAAAATTTCAATTTCTTTAACTCTCCTAATCTTCTAACCAGTTATAGTTGAATTCACAATTTTTAGGTTTTGTAGAATTGTACAAACTTGCGATTACATAGTTTTCAAAGATATTAATTTTTTTAGTTTTTAAGATTTGTTCTGTGCAATAATTTATATTTTGTTCAGTTAAGCTATTTAAACGCTCCTTAATGCTTGATACTGCTATGTTCTCGTTGTTTATGCTATACGTTTTGCTATCGTCTGTAGCTTGTAAATTGCTTATAACTTTCTTAACATCTTGTTTTATTGCATTAAACCAAAAATCATATAAATCTATATCTAACTTTAACTTAACTTTATCAGCTACTAAGTTATTACTAAGTATCTCTTTGATAAAGTTATTATAATTATTATATATATTAATCTTATAATTAATCTTATTTATGGTTGAGGCATTTTGCCCTAACGGTTGGTGCAAATTGCCCTTACCTAGTTGGGGCATTTTGCCTTGTGGGTTGGGGCATTTTGCCCTAACCTCTGTTTCATTTTTTGTTTTTTGGGCTGGTGCAAATTGCCCTAACTCTGAATTTTGTATTTGATTTTCAGTTTTATCTTTTTTTATCTCTTTAATATTAATATTTTTGTCTGATTTAAGGTTATAAACTTCATCTATTTTTTTATAATTTACTCTATATAATTTTCCGTTTTTGTGTTTTTGTGTAATTATGTAACCGTCTTTTCCTAATTTAACTAACGCTCTTTTTAGAGTATCTACCCCAAAACAAAACTTAAAATCTCTTTCGTGCATTTGATTCACTGAACTGAATAACCAGTATTCATTATCTATGAATAACTCATTCTTTTTCTTGTTAATCGTTGTCCAGTAGTCAATTTGCTGTAATATTAATGCTTCGTTCACTTTTCCTTTTCCTAACACTTCTAACAACTGCAGGTTTAACAATAATACCTTTGATTCCTTATTGTTGAATACATTCGACATATTCTATTCATTTGTAAATGGATTCTGAACTGTTTTTAAATCAAAGTCATTAGAGTTAAAATCTTGTCCGAAGTTATCAAAGACTGTATTATTATTTCTTAATCCCGTGTTGTTGAAGTTCATTCCTTGTTGTTGATGTTGTTGATGTCCTTGATTTCTCGTATCTAAAAATTGAATGTTGTTTGCTATTACTTCCGTTCTATAAATTGTGTTTCCATCTTTTCCTTGAAAGTTGCTAACTTGAATACTACCAACAACTGCTATTAAACTACCTTCACCACAATATCTAGCTAAGTTCTCCGCTTGCTTTTTAAATGATTTGCAGCTTATAAAATCTGCTTGTTGTTGTCCGTCCTGTCCTTTAAATGCTCTGTTTACAGCTAGTGTAAAGTTTGTGTAAGGTGTACCAGCTGTTGACATTGACAACTCTATATCTTTTGTTATTCTTCCTACTAATACTACATTATTAATCATTAAGTTTTATCTCCTTTATTTTTTCTATAATTTTTAATACTTCTTCTTTTGTAAATAGTTCTATTTCAATTTTCTTTCCTATACTTTTTTTTGGCAACCATAATACGTAACCTTTATAATTGTTGTAATTTGATTCATCATAAGCTATTAAGTAAAGCGATAATTGATACTTTAAATACTCTTTATTTAGCTTTGATGTAGTCTTTACATCATAGATGATGTTATCTCCTACTCCGTCTACACGCCCGCAGTATATATCTTTATAAAGAACAAACATTTCTTTATCTAACGTTTCAAAGTCTTTTATCTTTTTATATTGCTTAATTGCGTTTTCTTCGTAAACGTTGTTTGTTTGCCATTCTATCCCATCTTCTAAGCTCTCTATTAGGAAATGTACTCTAGTTCCATAATCTCCAGCTTGTTTTAAAATATTGTAAGGCACTCCCTCGTATTGCTCTCCTAGTAAGAGTTTGATACATTGAGTAACGCTTAACAACTTCTTATCATCTAAATAATAAGTATGTGTTACTTCATCGAATTTAAAGTTGTAATTTGATGTTGACATTTTCTTGAATCTCCGTTTCTTTTATATACTGGTCGTATAAGAACGGGTTATCTGCTTTAAAATCTTTACTATTAAATGATTTTCTAAAGTAAGCAGGCTTAATGCTAACTTTTGCTACATCATTCTCAAACTTATCTAAATTATCAGTCTTCATTTTTAATAATATTTCTTGTCTAACTTCTTCTTTTTCGATATTTAACATATCTATTTTTTCATTTATTTCTTTATACTTTGACAAAAGTTTTTCCATAATTCCTCTAGCTCCTTATCTGGTATTTCTTCTAATGATTCAACACTTAAATTCTTTTTCTTTAACCAACCATCTATTTGACTTAATTCAACTTTGTGAGTATGCATCGTTGAGAGTGCTTCGTTTCTGTTGAATTTAGTAGCAACTTTAACCGCCTGCGGTGTAGGTTGATAATTTTGGATGTTTTGTTCTAAAACATCACTCTCTGCTATCTCCAGTGCGTTCATATATAGGTATCTTTTGCTATATGTGATGATACCTCCTATTGTTTGCATATTAGCTCCTACAGTTGTTTGACTTGGTATTGTGTACTGAACTTTTTCATTTGTGTCTAAGTCAGTAAATGTTATCTTTGCGCTATCCTTATATAAGGTAAAATGCGGATATAATTTCAAACTATCAAATATTTCATTTGCTAATGGTAAAAAGTCAGATAGTTCAAAATATTTTTGATTCGTGTACTTGTTGAATCCTGTTTTTTTAATCTTCTTTTTTTGTAATAATACTCTTGCTTGTAAAAGTTTTTTCATTTATATTACTTCCTCCTTAAATACTTCGTATAACTCTCTATTATTTCTAGTTCTTCTTGTTTATTTAAACTTGTAAATGCGTTCTCTACTTCTGTGTCGTATGGATACGAATCTGCAAAAATACATATTGTAGAAATTATAAAATCGTCATCTAGTTCTTTTAATTTATCTAGTACTATTTCTTGGTTTCGATTAAGTTTGTTTAGCTTGTTAAATGGTCGAATACTCTTCGATTCAATTAACTCGTCTATATCATCTCTTTTTATTTCTAGCAGCCTTACATCTTGCTTACACTCTTTTAATAGCTCTATCGCTATATTTAAGCTGTCTTTAGCTGCTTTTAATTTGTTTACCTCCATTATTCCTCCTATTGACTTTTTATTTTATTTATTTTAAAATGTAATTAAGTATATTTTTTAAGTAGTCATTTATTGAATGGCTGCTTTTTTTATTTCTTCAAATAATTCTGCTGGCGTTATATCAAAGTAATTACACAACTTATTTATTGTTTTCATTTGAATACCTCTGCCCTCTTCGTAAACAATAGCTGTTAGTGTAGTTCTTGAAAGCCCAGTTTCTTTTGAAACTTGCGTTATATTTACACCTTTTTTTGTCATTAACTCTTTTAATTTAATTCTGTATAATTTCATTAACTTACCTCTATTTTTCTTTTACAAAACTTCCGTCTATCATTTCCCCAGTTCTTTTTGAAATGGTATTATAAGCTGTTTCTATACACTCTGTAAGTTCTAGCTTGTACTCTTTAGCTAAGAAGTCTAAGAACTCTATATATTTAGTTAGTTTTAGGTCTAGGTTGTAAATAGTCTCTGATGTGAACATATCATAAACGCTTAAGTCTAATCTTTTTAGCTCTGTTATGTAGTGTTTGTAGTCTGTGCTAATAGGTAAGCTAGTGTCTCTAAGTTTGATAAGTCTAAAGATTATATAAGGGTTTTTAGCTCTCATTTGCGTTGAAATAGCTAGCGTTACGTAAACATCTCCTATTGCATCCTTAATTTCTTCTATAGCTGCTTTATTTCCGTTCTCGTAACTTTCTATAGCTGTTTGTAACTCTAAGCACTCTTCACTTGATTTAAGCAACTGCTTTGTAAGTCTTCCATCTTGTAAGATTCCTTTTTCTTTCGCCCAATCTATAATGGGTGTGAAATAATCATAATGTTGTTTCTTCATTCTTTATCCTCCTAAAAATATTTTTTACTAAACTCTTTATCAAAAATTGCTTGTATCAATATTCCTATCCCTGTTGCAAGCCCTGCGATTTGTTTCCAATCAACATTTGTTAATGTTAAGAAACAAACACTTACTACAGCGATAGTCCAGTATATTACGTGTAATTTGTCTTTTTTAATCTTTGGTAATTTCATTTATTTAACGCCCAGTTCCTCTCTAAATATTTGTACTGTTTTTCTCGAATAAGGCTCTACATATTCTGCTAACCTCTTATCCTGAAAATAGTCATAGTTTGTTGCAAAGTGTAGAAATGCATATATATTAAATTGTTCTTTTCCTATTTTCAAACAGCTTCCTCGTGGATAAAACTTTTCATCTATTTTTTGTAAGAATTGATTTTTCCATTTAATGTAAGTTGTATCTTTAATGTTGAAACACTTCTTAATATCTTCTTTTGAAATATAAGGAAAAGTTAAATCCAACTTTTGCAACTCAACTAAGTCTAGTTTTACCTCCTCCATTGAATCACTCCTTTTATAATAAATCAACTTAAACTTGATTTACTTTTTAAAAAAAATAACATTAGGGTCTACCTTATATAATTCGCATAACCTTTGAAAATCATACCAGTTTATATTTTTTCCGCCTCCTTTTTCCCAGTTGAGAATAGTAGCTGGATGTTTTCCTAACAATTTAGCTACATCTGTTTGAGTGTAACCTGCGTTTACTCTCGCACTTTTTAAGGATAATTTCACTAACTGCACCTCCTTTTCTTGTTTGTACCTTTATTATAAATCAACTTTAAGTTGATGTCAAGTATTTTTTTCAAAAAAACTTGATTTTTTTTATTTTTTACTTGATTTTTTTCAAGTTAAAGTTTATAATTACTTATAAGAGAGGTGTTAAAAATGAGTGAAAAACAAATTCAAAGTATTTTCTCTAAAAACTTGAAATACTATTTAAAGTTAAGGAATAAAACTCAACTTGATTTAGCAAAAGCAATAGGAGTTAGTAACACTACCATAAACAACTATGTTAAAGGATATAACACTCCTAGAATGGATAAAATAGACAAAATTTGTTCTTACTTAAATATAGAAAGAAGTAATTTGTTAGAAGATAAAGAAGAAAACAGCAATACATCACAAGGAATTAAAATCGCTGTGTTGGGAACTGTTCCTGCAGGAATACCTATTGCAGCTGTTGAAGACATACTAGACTATGAAGAAATACCAAAGAGTTGGGAAAATCAAGGGGAGTTCTTCGGTTTAAAGATAAAAGGGGATTCTATGTTACCTATCCTTACTAATGGGGATGTAGTTATAGTCAGAAAACAAAGTACAGCGGATAACGGGGACACGGTAATAGCGATGGTTAACGGATATGATGCAACTTGTAAGAGATACGAACGCTCTAACAATGGGATTATGCTTATTCCTAACAACAGTAGCTACACTCCTACATTTTATACTAATGAAGAGATAGAGAGTTTACCGGTTACAATAATAGGCAAAGTTGTAGAACTAAGACGTAAATTTTAGATAGCTAGTATTAGCTATCCAACATGGTTTTTTAACCACCAAAAAAATATACAAATAGGAGTTTATAAAATGAAAAAAACAAAAGTATTATTAACAACATTATTAGCTGGAGCAGTTGTATTAAGTGGTTGTTCAAGTGAGAAAAAAGAGGAATCTAACAATAATAGTAACACTACTCAACAAACTCAAGATACAAACACACAAGCTAATCAAACTAAAACTGAAAACAATGAGAAAGTATATAAATTAAATGAAGAATGGGCTTACAAAGACCAATGGAAATTAAAAGTAACAGGCGTTAAAACTACTGATGAAAGAGCTGCTAACAACGACACACCAGTTGAACAAGTTGTAATTGTATCTTTCACTTTTGAAAATACTGGTTACAAAGGTAAAACAGGAACAGAAGAGTTAACAATGCTCCCATTGAGAGCTATAGATAGTGCTAAACAAGTAGTATTCGCTTATCCATTAGACAAGTATTTTTCAACAGGTTTTGCGCCTATAGGAGCGGTTCAAAATGGTACAATGGCGTTTGGTTTAACTAAGAAAAGTAAAACTATTAAGGTATTATTTGAACAGACTGACAATGAAGGGACGCTTCAAAAAGCTACGTTTGAAGTACCTGTTCAATCATAGGTAAAATAAAAAAAGCAGCGGTCGACTGTCGCTACTTTTATATTATTCTGGACGTTGTCCTATTCAAACGTTTGTTTACATAGTCTTTACTTGATACTAACACTAGTAATTAAATTATGTCGAGGTATGCTACAACCCTCATCATATATTAATTATAACATACTTTTATTAGTTAGTCAATTTACTGAAAGGACGTGTTAAAAGTGTGGATAGAAACTACTAAAAATGGAAAAGTAAGGTATTATGAAAGAATTAAGCTGTTAAATGGCAAGTATAAAAAGATTTCTGTATTGTTTGATAAAGATACAAGAAGTAATAGGAAAACTGCAATAGAGATATTAAGATTAAGAGAACTAGAAGAATCTGCAGTAATAGACAATGCAATTACTTTCTTTGAATCCTTTGACATTATCAAAGAAAAACATTTTAAAAACATTAAACCTAACACACAAGTACAATATGCTACTACTATGAATAAGATTAAGAGGTTATGCAGCGATGTTCCGTTGAATAAAGTTAATGCTAACTACATTTTAAATATACTAGATGATGTAGCTGTATCAGATGTAAACTATAACGCTCATTTAGGTTGTATTAAAACGTTTATCAAGATTCTATATAGGTTAGACTACATTCAAGATATATCTTTTCTTGAAAAGCTGCAAAAGAAAAAGCAAACAGTAAAAGAGGAAACTAAGTATTTAGAACAAGAAGAGATTGACTTAATCCTAGATGAGTTAAAAGACTATCCATATTACAGAAATGTAATTGAGTTCCTTGTAAATACTGGGTTGCGTTTTGGCGAGCTTATCGCTCTAACGTTTGATGATGTAGAAAATAACATCTTATCAATTAATAAGACATGGAATATCAACGGAGGTATTAACACTCCGAAAACTAAAAGCAGTAATAGAAAAATATCACTCAATCAGAAATGTTTAGATATACTAGAAAGCCAAAAAAGATTAAAAGCTAACTATCAGATTATATACAAGACTTACAACAACGATAAAAATTTAATATTCCCTAATCTACACGGAAACTATATTATACCTAGTCACTTTAGAAAAGGACTAAAAAAGCTGGTAAGCAAGGAATTTAAGATTCACAGCTTAAGACATACTCACGCTAGCTTGTGCATTGACAAGGGAATACCTATTGAATATATCTCAAAGAGATTAGGTCATGAAGATACAAAGGTAACACAACGGATATACATTCACAAGACTAAAAAAAGTCAAAAGAAAGAGTTTGACTTATTCAAGGATATATCATTCTAAATAAAAAAGACTAACATTAAATTAAATGCTAGTCTTTTGTTTTTGTCTTATTTTGCCCTTATATTGCCCTTTTTCTCTACCTTACACCTTACTATTGTTGTTATATCAAGGTTAAATTATTTATGTTTCATGTATGGGAATCCTAAATATTTCATTTCACAACATTTTAAAAGTGTTCAAAAACGCTTGTTTTATCGTGTTTTTGGCTTTATTTCATTTCAATAAAACGTGCTATTTTGAAAGATTTTGTCCTTTTTCTGCCCTTTTTTATGTTTAGATTATAACATTGATTTTGAATTTAATCAAATATATCCCCTCTTCTTATTTCTACTACATCGGATATATTTATATCTTTTGTTCCGTCTTGATTTTCGTATATCAACGTAAATATATTAGCTGCATCATCTTCTATTACTCTTGCATAATAAGTAAAATTATCTTTTGAGAGCATATACTCTAGCTCAAATGCATTTACAAAACTTTGAATAGATTTAAAATACTCTAAGCTGTCAAACTGTTCTTGATAATCTTTATAATCTTCTACATCTTCTGTATAGATACTTTGATTATCTTTCTTAATATCTCCATTCCTTAATAGAAACTCTGACATTCTAACATTGTTGTAGTTATTTAAATAATACCTTTTCATTATATCCACCTCTGACATATTTTAACATAAATTGACAAAATAAAAAAGAGGTAAAAAATACCTCTTTTATCGTTTGTCTTTATTCTCTTCATAAATTCTAATTAACTCTTGCATATCTTCCTCGCTCGCATAAGTTTTTACAAAGAGCCTTGCTGTTCTTTTATAACTATTAATTCTAGTTTGTTCTCTGTTTCTTGCTTCATAGTTCCTAGTTGCTTTAATTTGAGCTTGTGATGTTTTATTTGCCATAATAGTCTCCTAAATATTCTTTATAATTATAACAGAAATTTAATCCAAAAGAAAGAGGCATCTTCTCCTCTTTCTTTATTTGTTAACTTAAATTACATCCTTTTTAGTTTTGTAACCTTTGTAATAACAGTTGATATTGCTACTTGTAACATTTATGAATCTATATTTTTCTAGGTCTAGTTGATTTATCTTTTCTAAAATCTCATCAAGTTTGTTATTTATAACGTTGATAAAATCTAATTTGCTTGCTTTAATGTTTATTATTAAATATCCGTTCTCTACGTCGTGGTATTTATTATCTGCTGTATGATTTGATAACCTTACAACGTAGTTGTCATAATATCTATATGCGCTATCTTTCATACTTGATAAGCTCCAGCCTTCAAGGTTTGAGAATTGTTCTGCTAATTCATCCATCTTTTTAGCGTATTCTCTACGTTGACTGTCAGTAGCTGTAAAGCTACGTTTTCTATAACTGTTGTATCTTCTACTTCCGAATCTCATGTTTATTTACCTCTCTTCTTATCCTCTATATTTATATTATATCGCATACGTTATACTTTGTCAATAGATATTTTAAACTTTTTTTAATTTTTTAATAGAAATTTTTAAAAATTGCTATTGCAAAGGAAATTAGGCATAAAAAAAGAAGCCCAGCAATTAAGCTGAGCTTAGGGAATAAAGTATGAAAAATATTCATCTATAAATATTTTACCACTAATTATATTTAATTACAAGTATCTCCATGTTCCGTAATCAGTTCCTGAAGCTAATTCCATACTAGCTACATATCTACGTTCTCCACTGTTAGAGATGTAAGATAACCACTCATAACCATTAGCATAACAATATTCAGTATAGTTAAATTCCTCATTTTCATCATAGCTTGCTACAACTTCAGCATCTAATGATGGAGCCGAACGAACATTTAGATTTGGCACTTTAACAGTAAATACTCGTGGTCTATCTAGAGACTGTACGTCTGTAGTAACCGGGTTGTTTGCAGGTGTATCGTCTACTGGATAATAGAACCAACCTACAATACCTTCAAAATCTCTAGTTACATATCTTGCTGGACCTCCTACATATAAACTATCCCAATTTCCATCAACATTTTGTTCAATAGTTTTCATAGTGTAACCGTCAGAATCTTCAATAACAAGTCCTGTATGTCCATATGAATGTCCTGCTGTATATGTAGTGTCCATTACAAATACCGCTCCAGCTTTTGGTCTACTGTTAAGATCTCCTACAATGTTGTATTCAACTTTATATCCTAATGCTGCTGCACTGTTAAGCAAGTCTATTGCATTCCCCCATAATGTTTTTCCGAAGAAATAAGAGCTTAAATAATTAGGTAAGTCTACACATTGAGTACCATATGCTCCGTCTTGGTCAACACCTATTCCTAAATTTGCTATACGTCTTGCTTCGTTTAATAAATCTGTTGTTCTAACCATTATTCTTTTTCCTCCTGTATTTTGAATAAAATAAAAAGACTATTTACTAGTCTTGTTTTGGCTCTTTATATGTCAAGGCTTGTTCGCTGTCAGAAAAGCCTTTTGTTGTTGGGTCGTTAACTATTCCTAACAACCCTAGTAGTAAAAATACTGTGTCAACAATTCCGTTAATGTTAGTGTTGAACATTTCAGTATTTAGATTATATCCTAGCAACATTGCAACTTGTTTGATAAGTAACAATAGAGCTGCTATAAATGCTAATACAAAGCGTTTGTTTTTAAAACGTACTTTCCAATTTATCATTGTTTTCACCTCCTTTCTAGTTTTGTGGCCATGGCTCGTTAGTTAAATAAGAGATAGAACTTATTCGTATATCTCCAATATCACGGTCAGTTGGCACAGGGTCTGTGAACTGGAATCTTAACTGGTTATAGTCTCCAACGCCGCCTAAATACCATGTCCCATAAGAAACGCCTTTATCGTTATATATATTCCCAATAAGTGAAGCTTCAGTTCTATATCCTGCTGGGATTCCATTATTTTGAATAATATAACAATTTCGTTCCTTGTCAGAGCCTTGCAGAACATATCCAAGTACTTTCCAACCTGTGTCTCCGATTAGAACTTCCCAACCAGTGTTACCTGTTCCGCTTTTCTTTATCCACTTCAAAGCACCGTTAGTTACTGCTTCATCAACATAAGTAGTACCTACTGGTGCTGTAACTGTACCATTTGGCATTCCTCGTCCGTGTATCTCCCAATTTTTAGCTTCAAGTACTTTTAATCGGTTGTCTAGTTCGGTTGTGTTACCTGTGTTGGTTGGTAGATAATTATAAATGTTTTGCGTTGTGATAAATTTAAGATTATCTCCCTCTGAAAACTCAAAGTCTGGAGTATATCCATCTGGAATTGAACTAGCTAGAGTGTATAAGGCTGTATCTAAGTTTGTGTAATTATTAACACCACTAATGATTATTCTTTCAGTATTATTACTGTAAATTCTTCCATAATAATTTTGCGGATTCCCTATGCGTGTATTTCGAAAATATTCATAAGGATTCATTGCATCGCTTGTATTAAAAGGTGCTTGAAATTTATCAACAGTTTTTCCCATATTAAATTCAAGTGTATCAATTCTTAATTTTTCGGTTTTTAATTCATCTTTAGTTGCAAAATCATTAGTGTCAACATTCCCTGCAGGTCTATTCTCAAGAGTTGTCAATCTACTCTTAATATCAGTGTCGTTGTATGGTTGTGGTAGTTCTGACTTTTTAGCATACTCTTCTAAAGATTGATGTTCTGTTAAGTAATGCTTATCCCTTAATTCATCTTTTGTAACAAGGTTGTCAACGTTTGGTTGACTACCACGTAATTGATTTAACTCTTCTTTAGTAGCTAAGTTTGAAGTATCAACCGTTGGTTGATTGTTCCTAAGTTCGTCTAATTGTTCTTTTGTAGCAAGTCCGGATATATCTTGGTGCTGTGTTAAGTAATGCTTATCTTCTAATTGTGTAGTTGTTACAAAGTTACTAGTATCAATGTTAGCTGTTACTGGTCTATCTTCTAATTCTTTAAGTTTTCGCTTAATCTCGCTATCATCA
>QWCT01000222.1_pt1 | contig 40135 bp, 34 predicted proteins | sample 1972681 | NCBI WGS metagenome assembly QWCT01 (sample SAMN09866701, study PRJNA288562) | Human oral metagenome isolate pre3_saliva, whole genome shotgun sequencing... | isolation source: mouth | host: Homo sapiens | place: USA: California | reverse complement strand
TATACACATGGAACTCATTCTCAAAGAAAACGTGCAGGGTCTCGGTTTCAAGAACGAAATCGTCACCGTGAAAGACGGCTACGGCCGCAACTTCCTCATTCCCACCGGTAAGGCTGTCCTCGCTACGGCTTCTGCCAAAAAGGAACTTGCAGAGACGCTCAAGCAGCAAGCTCACAAGCTCGAAAAGATCAAGAACGACGCTATCGCATTAGCTGAAAAGATCAACGCTGTAGAGGGTATCAAGATCGCTACCAAGGTGAGCGCCACCGGTGCTATCTACGGTTCGGTTACGAACCTCCACATCGCCGAAGAACTCGCTAAGCTCGGTATCGAAGTGGATCGTAAGAGCATCGTCCTCAAGGATGTCAAGGAAGTTGGCGCTTACAAAGCTGCCGTGAAACTTCACAAGGATGTAACCGCTGAGGTTGCTTTCGAGGTTGTTGCCGAAGAAGCTTAATCCAAACGGTTCCCAACCACACACAACAAGCCGTGCCTCCACTTGGGGCACGGCTTTGTTTTTTGTAGCATTGCTCCCTCCAGACTTTTCGCCTCATGCGCTACTTCATAACCCTCTCTTACGACGGCACAAACTACCACGGATGGCAAGTACAACCCAATGCCGATAGCATTCAAGCGCGCCTCAACGATGCCCTCACCAAACTACTCCCCGTCCCCACGGAGTGCGTAGGAGCCGGCCGCACCGACACCGGCGTTCACGCCTCAATGATGGTGGCTCATTTCGACACTGACGCACCTATCGACCCGGAGCAAATGGCCTTTCGCCTAAACCGTATTTTACCTCAGGATATCGCTGTGCAACGCGTGCAGCAAGTAGATGAGCGCCTTCATGCCCGATTCGACGCCAAGCGCCGAACCTACCACTACTTTGTTTACGGCCACAAAGATCCTTATCTACGTCACTACGCAGCTCGCCTGACCTTCGCTCCCGACTACGAACTGATGAACCGTGCAGCGGAAATTTTGCTTGAAACCGACGATTTCACTAGTTTCTCAAAGGTAAACAACGACCAAAAGACCAACCTTTGCCAAGTGACGCACGCACGCTGGACACAAGTGGAAGGCGATCACTGGCGTTTTGAGATCACAGCCAATCGCTTTTTACGAAATATGGTGCGAGCGGTCGTGGGCACCTTGCTTGAAGTGGGAAGAGGACGCCTATCTCTCGAGGATTTTCGAGCAGTAATAGCTGCGAGAAACCGCTGTTCTGCTGGCGAAAGCGTCCCGGGCAATGCACTTTTTCTCGTAGATATTCAGTATTGATTTTCACTTAACCCATTTTCATCAATGACGTGGTTTTTTCTCGCTGTTGCCTCAGCCATTCTGCTTGGCTTCTACGATGTTTTCAAAAAACAGTCCTTACGCAATAATGCTGTCATTCCTGTTTTGCTCATCAATACCGCATTGAGCAGCCTTCTTTTTCTCCCTTTGCTCAGTGGAAGCCAACTTTCATGGATATCACCCGATAGCCGCTGGTATATTCCGCCGGCCCCTTTGACACACCATCTTTTTGTGATGGGAAAAGCCGTGATCGTGCTGTCTTCGTGGGTATGTGGTTATTTTGCCATCAAGCATTTGCCGCTCACTCTCGTCGGCCCTATCAACGCCACACGGCCGGTAATGACGCTCATGGGCGCCTTGCTCATCTACCACGAGCAATTCAACGCTTGGCAGTGGGCAGGTGTGCTCTTGGCCATCTGCTCCTTCTTTCTCCTCAGCCGCAGCGGCCGCAAAGAAGGGATCCACTTTTTGCACAACCGCTACATCCTGCTGCTTATTCTTGCCGCTGTGCTCGGTGCTTGCAGTGGTTTGTACGATAAGTTCCTGCTGGCGCCAACAGATCGAGGAGGACAGGGGTTAAATGCGCTATTTGTGCAATCCTGGTTCAATTATTACCAACTTGCACTAATGTTATTCATCTTCCTTTCCCTCTGGTGGCCATCACGACACCGCACCACAACATTCACCTGGCGCTGGAGCATTGTAGGCATCAGTTTGTTTCTCACCGCAGCCGACCTCTTCTATTTCTACGCGCTCTCCATTCCGGGCGCTCTCATAGCCGTCGTTTCGATGACACGCCGAAGCAGCGTATTAGTCAGCTTCCTTTTCGGTGCCTTCCTGCTACACGAAAATAATCTCCGCTCGAAAGCCGTCGACCTCGCCCTCGTCTTCCTCAGCATGCTCTGCCTTTGCCTTGGTGCCATCTTTGGATAAGGAAATGCCATTTATCTATTTCTCGTTTATCTTCCAGCTCAAACAACTTATTCGGCATAATTTCATCATTGAGCACCGGTAACTACTACATATCGAGAAGTTTACAGACAAACAAGGGGAGTTTTCTTTGAAACAAGTCTATTTTCAAAGAAAACTCCCCTTATTTTGTATATGACTCCGACAAAAAAGAGAATTCAACTCAATAGTTGAAACAGATTTCCCACCACCATGATTCAGTCACACCGACTAAGATTTCAAGCCATACTCAAAAATAAAATCGTTTATCGGAACAACAGCCGAAGTATTTTGTTCAATACAACCACATAAGCCGGGAAATAACATCCTCACGTCGACAACCCAATTAAATAGGGGATATCCGAAACCGAACATCCCCTATTTTCACAAAAACGAGTCAATCTCTATGCTTAGCCCTTCAACATATACGCTAAACGTACAATACTTCAGGAGAGATCACGACACCGAATTTCGCGTTCACATCAGCTTGAATGGCTTCCGCCAGCTTTACCACTTCTTCGCCCGTGGCATGGTCTGCATTGATGAGAACCAACGGTTGCAAAGCGTGCACGCCCGCGCCTCCCATGCGACGTCCCTTCCATCCACACTGCTCAATGAGCCAAGCAGCCGGGATCTTAGCTCCTTCTTCCAAAGCATAATGAGGCATATCGGGATACAGCTCCAGCAGTTCCGCGAGTTTCTCCGAGGAAACCACAGGATTCATAAAAAACGAACCGGCGCTGCCCACTTCTGCGGGATTGGGTAATTTAGAACGGCGCACCTGAATGATGGCCTCTCTCACCTGCTGCGCGTTGGCCTCAGCAGGTTGGACACCCATAGCCTCCAAAGCCCGCGAAACAGCCACATGTGTCAAAATGGGTACAAACTGTTTGCGCAAACGAAAGACAACGTGCGTCACAGCAAAGCGATGTGCGCCCTCATGCTTAAAGAAACTGCTTCTGTAAGCGTATTGACAGTCATCGTGCGAGAACACACATTCTCTACCCGTGGCCATCTCTACCGTTTCGACGCGCTCAATACAATCACCTGCCTCGACACCATAAGCCCCTACGTTCTGCACGGCACTCGCTCCGACCTCGCCGGGAATGAGCGAAAGGTTTTCCAAACCGTAATACCCGTGTTCGACGCAATAAGCGACAAAGTCGTCCCAAGGTTCGCCGCCTCCGACACGCAAAAGAAGCGCTTCACTCGTTTCGGCCAAGATTTCCTTCCCCATGATCTTGCTGTGCAGCACAACGCCGTCATAATCCTGTACAAAGAGCAGGTTACTGCCGGCACCGATGTGCAGCCACGGGGTATCTCCGAGCGTAGCGACAACCTCCTTGAGTTGTGACACAGAGGCATACTCAACAAATTGTCGGCACGAGGCATCAATGCCAAAAGTATTGTGTTGAAGGAGAGAGTAGGGCATAGTCGTGTTTCGTTATGTCAGGTGTTTAGGCAAATTCATCGCACTGCAAACGGCGTTGTCACACAAACGTCTACAAGCGTACTGTCGAATCTGCGGCAAATGGATGCAACGGACGGTTTAATTGTCGAGACGCGTGAGCATCCACTTCCCGTTGCGACGGCGGAAGGTGAGCGTACTCGTGAGTCCACTGGAAAGCGAAGAGATGGAGAGTACACGCAAATTCGTGTTTTTGAACGTCTGCCCGTAGAGCACGTTGGTCAACTTGTTTTTGGGCAACTCGGGAGCAAAATCAGGCCACTGCGAAGCGGAAATGAAACCTTCAATGCGCTTGAAGTTGTCTTCGTCGAACGTCGAGAAACTCAGTTGTTGGGCAATGTGCTCACGCTGATACTCTTCATCGGTCGAAAAACGCTGATAGAACGCATAGAAATCGCTGTTCTCACTGCGTTCCATCTTTTCTTCTTTGAGCTGAGTCAGGCGCCATTCGGCGTTCTCGCGCAAGAAAAGGTAACTTTTGATGCGATGATGCGGCAAGTTCAATTCTTCCACCACCACACGACTCACACTGGTGTCCTTCGCCATTCCGGCGCCCTTGGCACTGTCGAAAATGAGCGTATAAGTTTCTCCGGCCGAATACATACGATCATATTTCCACGCCGACTTTTGAATTTCAAAGCGCTTGCCGTCGACAATATGCTCCAACGGAAACACAATTCGCGAGCGTTGAAAACGCGGCTTCTTAATAAAAGCAAAAGCAAAGTCATCGAAGAACTCATCGGCCTTCTTGGGAATGGGCGTTTCTGCCACAGCCGGCACAGAATCGACGACCACACTGTCGCTTTTTACGCTATCAACTACCTCTTCTACGGGCGTCGCCGGTGTTTCCGTGCGGCTTTTGCAGCCCACGGTACACAGCAATCCAACGAACAAGGTCAAAAGGAGAAAATTTATTTTCATCAGGTGTTACTAAATGACTCGACAAAGTTACGGCGAATCACGAAAACAACAAAGAAAGCGAGGCCTATTTACCTCGCTTTCTTCGTTCTTTGTCTATAAATAAGGGAGAATCGTCTTTCAAAAGAGGGGAGAACTAATCTTTGTAGCCGATTCCTTTCCACCAAGCCTCGTCACCCTGCAAATACTTGGCGAACCATGCCATGATCGTTTGTTGCCATTTCATACGCTGGCGGTAGTCGGTGACAACGTGGTTGGCGCCCTCGATTTGAATGTACTGAACGGGACGACCCAAGATGCGCAACGCGGTGAAAAGTTGCTGACTTTCATTGGTGGGCACGTTCGTATCGGCCGTACCGTGGAGCAGAAGTAACGGAGTGTGAATCTTGTCTGCATTGAACAAAGCCGATTGCTTCACATACAAGTCAGGGTTGTTCCAAGGATAGGAGCCGTATTGTGCGGTTTCGCCGTAAGTATGTCCCCAATATCCGCCACCCCAATACGAGGCAATGTTCGAAATACCGGCATGACTCACCGCCGCGGCGAAAATGTCGGTGCGCGTTTGGAGATACTCGGTCATAAAGCCGCCATAGCTTGCGCCCATGCAACCCACCTTCTTGGCATCGACATAAGGATGCGTAGCCATAAAGGCCTTCGTGGCTTCGATGATATCATCGCCCGAACGCTTTCCCCAGGTATTGATGTGACGCGCTGCAAACTCCTCGCCGAAACCAATCGCACCGGAAGGTTCGAGAGCAAGTACCACATAGCCCATGTTGGCCAACACCGAAAGCGGGTAGTGGAACTCCAATTCGCGAGTCGTCGGTACACAACCTCCATAATAGTAGACCAGCATCGGGTACTTCTTCTTCGCATCGAAATCAGCGGGCAAGAAGTAGAAGCCGGCCACCGTATCACGTTCCGTTCTTTTGTAGCTCAACGGCGTACAAGAAGCCACGCGAACATCGCCCAACGAATTGGCAAACGACACTTCGCCGAAGGGTTTACACTTAGGACGTGCCGACGAGAGTTCTGCCACATAGGCATTGCGCGACGTCGTACCCGTTTGTCCGAAGAAAACAGCACGCGGCACACGCGTTTCCGACAACGAGAAACGCTGAATGACGGTAACCGGAAGTTCAAAACGGAAACGGCGTCCCGTACGAGGGTCTAAGCGCCACAAAGTTTCGTCATAGCCATCGGTACAACGCATATAGATGTTACCGTCACCGGCGTTCCAGTCATATTCGCCCACAGAGGGAGCAAAATCCTTGAGCAACGCCGTGGCCTGCTTCGTCGCAGGATTGTAGAGATAGAGGCGCTTATCGAAACTCTGCGCCACCTCTCCCTTGGGCAATACGCTGCCGATACCTTCGAAAGCCGAAGGGCTGCCTTTGAACAGCAAGAGTTTGCCATCGGGGCTGTAGCAGCCATCGTCCAACCAAGCTTGATCCGTGAGCAGGGTGTCGACACGCCCGTCTTCGAGGTGCATTTCGAACACATCGACGTGGTCAAACGGCTTTCTCGTCAAATCATGCCGGTTCCGCGTGAGGAGTAATCGCTTACCGTCGGGCGAAATGTCGTTCAGATGAACACTTTCGCGGCCATAAGTGAGCCGCTGCGAAAAACCATTGGAGAAATCCACCAAATAGAGTGCGCTGCGATCGCGCCAACCGGGCTGGCGGTCGTCCGGCGCATACAGTTGTTTGAGTGGGCCGTCGGTGGCCGGACCGTCTTCTTCGCGCGAAATGATGGCAAACTTCGCCGTGGGCGACAAGGTAAGCGAACCTTCGGGCAATCGCGTCGCAAGCGTCCGCTCGCTCATCGTGGCCGGATCGAGCAGCACGAGGTTTGTGCCTCCGTCAGTGTTGCGTTTGAAATACAACTCGTCGGTTTTCGGCATCCACGAGCCGTGCAAATATTCAGCCGTGCGGAGTAGGGTACGGCCGTCCTTGAGATCGGTGAGCACCGACGAGTAAGTGCTCGCGCCGTCACGACGCGTTTCGATGTAATGGGTCAAGACATAACGCCCGGTGGGAGAAATGTCGGCATTGTAGTAGCGCTTGCCGTGCACCATATCATCGAAAGCGAACTTTCGCAGATCAGTCGCGTTCGTACGCAGCACATTCAACGAATCGCCGGTAAGACTAACGTTGAACGTATCGCGCGCTTGACGGTCGGCATAGACCATCAAAGTCACTTCGCTGCGTCCCGGCCAAAAACGGAGATTTCCATCCGTCACTTTCACCCCATTCAGGAAAGTATCGTAGCGCTTCAACTGCGGCGTCTGCAAACGAGCCGTGCGCCAGCGTTCGGTGTCCACCGTAAAGCGCAATACGCTCACCGCATTGCTGTCGATCGGTGCACCGGTGGTCAGACGACGCAAAGACTTTTGTCCACGTTTTTTGGCGATCAGCGCATTTTGTTCCAGCACTTCTGCAGGATCAAACGGCCGATCGGCCAGGTTTACACTGTCGGTCGCGAAAGGACGACGCAACGGGAAGCAGCCGGTGAGTTCGGCTGAGGAAACTTTCACCGTGTCGGCTTTACTCGCCGCGCTGTTGTGCGCAGGCTGCGCCCATACCGCCGTTGCCGTTTGCAGACCGGTGAGTCCGCAAAACAATAAGGGGAGAAAATGTTTCATGAAATGGGAATCTATAAGTGATCAGAAGAGGCCGCGCCTCCTCTGCAAGGTATCAACAGAGAAAATCCGCGAACCTTTCAAGAAAGGCACGCAGATTAGATGATCGGAATCAAGACGTAAGGCCACGTTTGGCGGCCAACGCCCCAAAGTCTTTACGACGCAGCACAAAAGAGTGGGTGAGGTATCGATCGCGCACCACCTCGTTTTCTGCCAGTTCCTCGGGCGTGCCGTGGAACAAAATACGACCTTCAAACAACAGATAGGCGCGGTCGGTGATCGAAAGCGTTTCTTCCACATTGTGGTCGGTGATCAAGATACCTATATTGCGGTCTTTGAGCTTCCACACGATGTACTGAATGTCTTCCACAGCAATGGGATCGACACCGGCAAAGGGCTCATCGAGCATGATAAACTTGGGATCGATGGCCAGACAGCGAGCAATCTCCGTTCGACGGCGCTCACCGCCCGAAAGTTGGTCACCGAGGTTCTTGCGCACTTTCTGCAATCGAAATTCCGCGATGAGCGATTCCAAGTGCTCGCGCTGCTCCTCACGACTTTTTCCGGTCATTTCGAGCACCGAACGAATATTGTCTTCGACACTCATCTTGCGAAAGACCGAAGCCTCCTGCGCCAAATAACCGATACCGGCTTTTGCACGGCGATAGACCGGCGCTTTCGTGATTTCTTTCTCACCGAGATAAATATGCCCGCCGTTGGGCACCACCAAACCGGTGGTCATGTAAAACGATGTCGTCTTCCCGGCTCCATTCGGCCCGAGCAATCCGACAATTTCACCTTGATGAACTTCAAACGATACGTCGTTCACCACCGTTCGTTTGCCATAACGCTTCACGAGTCCTTCGGTGCGGAGCACAAGATGTTCTGCGTCCCCGTCGGTTTTGCGGGCGTCCGAGGCCTCAACGGCAGGCATCGACGTCGATTCCTGAGTAGGGACACCCATTTGTCCGTTGCTTTCTAAATCTTCCATGAAATAAACAATGAAAGGATGGCTGCAAATATAAAAACAAAAGGAGCGACTCTAAGAGCCGCTCCTTCATTGCGAAGAGGTACCAAGCAGATTCGAACTGCTGTAGCAGGTTTTGCAGACCTGTGCCTAACCGCTCGGCCATGGTACCGTGTCTTGATTACGAGTGCAAAGGTACTACTTTTTCTTGAACCGACAAGAGTTGACCGCGTTTTTTTGAGTTTTACGTTGCATTTTGTGCCTAAATTGCCTTTTTTCTCTGGCTTCAAAAGCTAATCAAACACTACACACCATGCACAACAGTCAAAAATCCAACTCTTCACCATTGATAGGGCGGTGTCAAGTCTTTCAACTCCAACTTCTGCCAACCCGCACTCCTATTCTTCTCTACCGTCTTAATGTCCTTAACGCTGCGCTTACTGCGGACGGGGAGTAAAGTATATAGCGTGTAAGAAAAGCCATCCGCCCAATTCAAGTGACAGAGCATCATGCCCACAATGCCTTCAGGCCAAGCCAAATCCTTCACCGGCTCATCCTCTTTATCGATGAACAAACCATCATGAGGGGCAGCTTCCCTATAGAAATAATGACTCAATCTCTTGATCAATTCTATAGGAAAGCGTGATAATGTCTTCCTGCTGTAAGGATTCCAACGATGTGCCACGACCAGGGAGAGTTCAAACGTCGCATCCAAAGCAAACAGCCCATGGGTGAAGAGTAGACGATGCTTATCTTTATTGACTGCCATCATACGAAGCCGAACGTCTATATCCGATTGCACATCTACGATAAGCGGCGAAACTCGACTCTTTAGCTTAAGCATCAATTCGCCCATCACAGCATTGCCCGGAATGTCCTCAAGCGCCCAATCGGGGAGTTCATACAGTCCTATGGCATTAAGGCGCTGCAAGATTTGCCGAGTTGCTCCTTTAGCCACATCCAGCGGGAAAGTATCTAAATTCACATGCATTCGATTAGGGTCTGCACCTAACTCCAACAGATGCTCCAAAAGTTGAATATCTTCATGCATTGCAGCAGACCATTGAGGTGGGATTCTTCCCTCGGGATTATCAATCAAAGCCCCTCGCTCCAATAACCACAAAGTACAAGACTTCCTTTCATGCACTACAGCACAAATAAGCGGTGAGACCCCATTGTGACAATAGTCAATATCAAACTCCGGGAAGCGTTCCAGCAACCATTCCAACAGTTCGGTGCTATGCCACGAAGCTGCAGTGCAAGCTAACACATTTCCGTGGCTTCCCAAGCTGCGTTCGTGCGTAAACAGTTCAGGTGCTTCATTGGCTATTCGTTGTACCTCCTCTAAATTTCTATCGTAGCAAACCGCTTGAATTAAGGATGTCTCTAATAATTCCTGTTTAGTCATATCTTTCGCCATTTTCTTTGCTTCTTCTCGCGTACGACCATTGGAAGAGAAGCGTAAGCTCCACGTTATTCCCCTAAAGCAATCCTTGCCCGCTCTTCATCAGACGCCCCCTTAGCGTGCATACCACCGAACGCGATTTGTTTACGGTAATAATCCATCATCATAAACCTGAGTTTGGTCTTGGGTGGCTCGCTACCTTCATACGTCCATTCGTGCAAAGGAACATCTCCATCCCACAGGAAGCGTGTGACACGGTGGAAAATGCTTCGCCCCCAAACACTAATTTTGGCTGTACGACGACCGAGGGCATCATACTCGAAGCGAAGATGTACGGGCTTACCACCCATATCCTTCTGCTCGTTGTTTGATACCGCTATGAGTTGTCCCGCTCCATCCCATTCGTACGTCCAAGTCTGAGGCTCTGAGAAACGCTTACGCTTGATATAATCGTAGCGTTCGACTACAACAGACTTGGAGACGCGCTTGAGGAGGAAGCCCTCTTCATTGTGATGATACGTCCAGTCTTGGTCTTCACGAATACGACCACCCTTGTCGTACTTTACCTTGCGGAAAGGATAGCTCTCATCTGGGTAGAGATTACCAATGCGGTCGGCTACCTAGGGACATTACTCAACAACTCAATCATATATTCCCCTGTATGAATATGAAATGCATCATCTTGGTCAGAAATAAAACATCGAATACCAACATCCCTAACTATATTTAAGTTTCTCTCTAGGGATGTTTTCTTCACTTTCATCCAGAAATATATCTCACAATGCGCAGCTGCAATATATATAAACTGACTAGATTTCATAATACGTGAACTTATTATATCAAAATACGCTCGCAGTACTTTGCTCTCGTCTTGAGAAACAGGAGTGGCATAGAGAACGTTCTGAGTGGATTCAATTATCTGGAATAACTCTTTATACTCTGGAGTCCCGGGATCATACACCTCAACAATACTAAGATAGTTGAAGCTCTTCAGAACAAAGCCTCTTGCATTTCTAATCTTTAGTACCTCAAGCTTATTCATATCTTTGTCTTAATGTTTTCTACTCCCCCTTAGGAGAACTTCTCCTTCTTCTGGTATATGTCCAGCATGTTGATTATAACGTCCTTTTATCAGAGGACTAGAATATCTATCTAAATCAGTAGCTGTATGTAAATGAGGTGGTCGTCCAAACTTGTCGTCAGCATGTAGGATAATGTATTTCCCTTTGTGTTCACCTGTAAAGGCCCAAACAGTTCTATTCTCTGATGAAGAATCAAATACTTTAGTAGCTATAGGGGTATTTACATTTTTTGGAATTCTAAGTTGTTGCTTTGCTCTACGGAATGCAGCTCTTAGCGTAAGTGTTTTAGCAAGCCCTAGTGGATCAATCCACCCGTTGGTATCGTGGACATAGGCATAAGGGTTTGTTAGTCCAGCCTCTAGGCGTATCGGATCTTGGGAAATGTACATTCCCCACTCAGGAGCATAGTAGCGGAAACGATTGTAGGCGAGCTTGGTCTCGACATCGTAGTACTGCCCTTGAAAGAGGAAGGGGACAAAGTTCGTTTCCCCCTCTTCCATACGAACACGACCATAGATGTCGAGTTCGCGTATCAGAAACAAAATTAGGCATTTCTCCCGACACCATGAAATAATGACCGATATCTCATCAAACTTTTATTCAGGCGCACCCGATGTTTCCTCTTGTCTCGTGCAAACAGTCGAAGACGGGATGCCCTCCGCACCGATGAACCTTCAATGAGAAAACACATGTGCATTCCCCAATGGCTATCATGTGCTCCGAGACTCCCAACGCGCACGCGTAGGCGCGCGTCCGGCTTTTTTCGTTTTTTGCCTTCACCTCTTCACCCTGAGAGGGTAAATAACTGATGAACAAACCTTTGCAGGTGAAGGTTTCACCTTATTTCCCTTCACCGGTGAACGCTAAAAAAAGCACAAAACTTCACCCACAACATGCGAATAATCAACTCATTACGGGTGAAGGTGAAGGGTGAAGGCAAGAATTGCGAACTTGTTGAGTGCGCGATGTGCAGGCGCGTGTCCGCTTAGGCGTACCTACACGCGAGAGGTAGAACAGCACTCCAAACCTCAGACAAGAGAATACCCACCTTTTCTCAAAATAGAGAGAACTTGCAGATGAAAGTGGACGACATTCGAGAAAAAGTCCACTTGTTTTGATTCTTACTTCTGTTTTCTCGAAAAATGACAACTATTTTCTTCGGTAAATCTCGATGATTCGAGACAAAAGTTTTATCTTTGCGCTTGATAAAACACATTTTCCCTTTTTCCCAGCCGCACTGCGGCATCCATATAGCGTGAATTCTTGGGTTTCTCCCAATCGACCAACGCACACGATCTTTGACTTTATGAAAAACCCGACACACGATGCCGCTAAGGACACCATTGCGCACCAACAAGATAGACAGACCTGCAATGGGGGAGGACTTTTTCACGAAACAAGTGCACGGTCTGTTGCTGACATCCGATACCTTTTTTGCGCCACTTCCCAATCGAGCAGACTTTTAAAACAAAAATCCCTCCCTCGACAGAATCGAGAGAGGGAAGAGATATACGGGTTAGGATTAACCACCGAAGTCGTCGAACGAGATCATGTCGCGTTCCACTCCGAGCGAGTCGAGCAGATCGAGCACCGTCTTGGACATCATGGGAGGTCCACAGAGGTAATACTCGATGTCCTCGGGCGCTTCGTGTGCCTTGAGGTAGGTGTCGCCCATCACGGGAGCAATGAAGCCCGCAGTGTACTTCACGCCCATGGCATCGGCCTTGGGATCGGGACGGTCGAGCGCGAGGTGGAAGTGGAAGTTGGGGAAATCCTTTTCGAGCTGGAGGAAGTCTTCGAGGAAGAAAACTTCGTCGATGGCACGTGCACCGTAGAAATAGTGCATCTCGCGATCGCGCACGTTCTTCGTTTTGAGCAAGTGCATGATTTGCGCACGGAGAGGAGCCATACCGGCACCACCACCGACCCAAATCATTTCGCGCTTTGAGTTGTAGCGCGGGTGGAAATCACCATAAGGGCCGCTCATCATCACCTTGTCGTCGGGCTTGAGGCTGAAGATGTAGGAAGAAGCGATACCGGGCATCACATCGAGGAAACCGGGGCCTTGGTCTTTCGGTTTGAAAGGAGGCGTGGCAATACGCACGGTGAGCGTGATGATATCGCCTTCATCGGGATAGTTAGCCATGGAGTAGGCACGGATCGTGGGTTCGGTGTTCACACACTTCAACCCCAGGAGGCCGAACTTCTCCCAAGCGGGGAGATACAAATCGCCGATCAGGCTCTTGTCGATGTCCTTGTCATAGTCCATCGAGAAAGCGGGGATCTGAATTTGGGCGTACGAACCGGGTTCGAAATCCATGTGCTCTCCGGGAGGCAACTGCACCTTAAACTCCTTGATGAAGGTGGCTACGTTGCGGTTGCCGATCACGGTGCATTCCCACTCCTTGACACCCATCACACTTTCGGGGACTTTGATGGCCAAATCGCCTTTCACTTTCGCTTGGCAGCCCAAACGCCAGTTGTCCTTGATTTCTTTGCGGGTGAAGTGTCCCTTTTCGGAGTCGAGAATCTCGCCACCGCCTTCTACAATCTGGCATTTGCACTGTCCGCACGAACCTTTACCGCCGCATGCGGAAGGCAGGTAGACGCCGTTCTCAGAGAGCGTGGTGAGCAGGCTGGCGCCTTGCTCCACTTCGAGCGTTTCTTTTCCGTTGATCGTGAGTTTCACGTTGCCGGAAGGAGAAAGATAGTATTTGGCGATGAGGAGAATGACCACCAACACAATGATGATGGCAAAGAAGACGCCAATACTGGTAAGAATAAGAGTTGTATCCATAGGGTAGTGGAAATTTCCGATTTAGATTTTGAGACCGGAGAAGCACATGAAGGCCATCGCCATCAACCCCACGGTGATGAACGTGATGCCGAGACCTTGGAGCGCCTTAGGCACATCGGTATAGGCCATTTTCTCGCGGATGGCGGCCAGCGCAACGATGGCCAAAAGCCAACCGATGCCCGAACCGAGCGCATAGACGAGGGCGTCCCATACGCTGCTGATGGCTTGTGTGCTCGTGGCGGGATCCATGAGCACGCGCTGCTGCATGAAGAGCGACGCACCCATGATGGCACAGTTCACCGCGATGAGGGGAAGGAAAATACCCAACGCCGCGTAGAGCGAAGGCGAAAAGCGTTCGACGGCCATTTCCACCAACTGCGTGATACCTGCGATGACGGCAATGAAAAGAATGAACGAGAGGAAACTCAAATCCACACCTTCGACAATGCAATCAGGGTTCAACACATACACTTGCAGGAGATAGTCGATGGGGACGGTCACCAGGAGCACAAAAGTGACGGCGATGCCGAGCCCGAAAGCGGTTTTCACGTTCTTCGATACGGCCAAGTAAGAGCACATACCGAGGAAGAACGCAAATATCATATTGTCCACAAAAATCGAGCGGACGAAAAGACTTAGCAGATGTTCCATATCTATTTGTCAGTTGTCATTTGTCCGGAATCGATCATTGTTTCCGGCGATCGTTGATAGCACGATGCGCCCACACCACGCAACCGCAAATGATGAGCGCCATGGCGGGCATGGTCATCATACCGTTGTGGAAGAAGGCGTTGTCTTCGAGGCCGGGGATAGTCACTCCGAAGAGCGATCCCGAACCGAGGAGTTCGCGCACGAAGCCAACGACCACCAAGATCCAAGCATAGCCCAAACCATTGCCGATGCCATCGAGGAAAGACTCCCACGGGCCATTCATCATGGCGAAGGCTTCGAGACGTCCCATCAGGATACAGTTAGTAATAATCAATCCCACGTAGACCGAAAGCTGCACGCTCACATCATAAGCGTAGGCTTTGAGGATTTGGCTCACCACCGTGACAAGCGCCGCCACAACGACGAGTTGCACAATGATACGAATACGCGAAGGGATGGTGTTGCGGATGAGCGAAATGATGACATTGGAAAATGCCGTAATCACCGTCACCGAAAGTCCCATCACAATGGCGGGCTTCAACTGCGAAGTCACAGCCAGCGCCGAGCAGATACCGAGTACCTGCGCCACGATGGGGTTGTCGAGATTCAAGGGCCCGGTGAGGACTTCCTTGTTTCGTTTAGAAAAAAGACTCATAGTGTTGTCGTCCTTAGGGGTTATTGATGATGAGCCGAGAAATAGCGCTTGTACGGCAGCAGGCTGGTGGCAAACATATCGGTCACCCCATTGCTCGTGAGCGTAGCGCCGGTGATGGCGTCCACTTGGTGTTCGGGATCTTCGATCTTTTTGCTGAGCGCGAGTGCGACGTGGTTGAAGGTGCTGTCGGTAAACACCTTCTTGCCGACAAACTTTTGCTGGAATTCCTCTTCCACGATGCGCGCACCGAGACCGGCTGTTTCACTCTCGTGAGTGAAATAGGCACCATAAACAGTTTCGAAATCCTTTTTGAGTGCCAAATAGCCCGAGATACCGCCCCAAAGTCCGCGACCGTAGAGGGGTACTACGTAGATGGTGTCGTTGTTCACCTTGGCGACATAGAGGGGAAGGCGCTTGGCGTTGTCGTCTTTGGCCGTGATGTCTTTCGATTCTACGTCGAAGCCACCTGCGGTGTCAACCACCTCTCCTTTTACATTGAGCACAGGAGCGGCCACGATGTTTTGCTTGTACGCTTCTACGACATTCGCGGTGTTGCGAATGTTGAGTGCAGCCAAGATTTGTCCTCGTTTGTCATTGGCGATGTTCTCATCTTGCTTGCTTTTGAGCGCCGAGGCGACGAATGCCAGCAAGAAGGCGGCGAAAATCACCAGCACCGAGGCGTAGACGAGCGTATATACGTTGCTGTTGGTATTGAGTTTCATTGTCTTGATCGCTTTATTGTTGTTTGGCGCGACGCAAGCGCTTGTTGATGTTGCGCTGCACGAACACATAGTCGATGAGCGGTGCAAACATGTTCATAAACAGGATGGCGAGCATCATGCCTTCGGGATAACCGGGATTGAGCACGCGAATCGTGATCGCCAATGCGCCAATCAGGAAACCGTAGATGAACTGTCCCTTTTCGGTGCGAGCGGAAGTCACCGGATCAGTGGCCATAAATACAGCACCGAAGGCGAAACCACCGAGCAACAAGTGTTCTACACCGAGTTGTGCCGAAACGTTGTCAGCTGCACCAAAGCTCTTGAAGAGCAACGCTACGAGTGCACCACCGGCAAAGACGCTGAACATCGTGCGCCAGGAAGCAATGCGCGTCCAGAGCAGGAGAGCAGCTCCCAACATGATGGCGATGAACGAAGTCTCACCAATGGAACCGGGCATCAAGCCGGTAAACATTTCGCAAACCGAAGTGGTAACGGGGTGGTTGGCACCGGCTTGGCCGAGGGCAGTGGCTGCCGTGAAGCCGTCGGGCAGATTTTGCCCCAATCCCAACACTTGTTCGGTGCTCACCCATACGGCATCGCCACTCATCTTCGTAGGCCATGCAAAGAACAGGAAGGCACGTGTCACGAGTGCGGGGTTGAAAATGTTCATACCCGTACCACCATAGATTTCTTTGGCGAAAATCACCGAGAAAGCCACGGCCACGGCCAACATCCACAGGGGAGTGCCGACGGGCACGATCATCGGGATGAGAATACCCGAAACGAGGAAGCCTTCTTGGATTTCTTCTTTCTTCCACTGGGCGACGATAAACTCAATGCCGAGACCGACGATGTAGCTCACCGCGATTTTGGGCAGCGTCACGGCTAAACCGTAGAAGAAGCAAGCCCAGAAGGATCCATCGACGCCTGCGGCTTTGTAGTTTTGGAAACCAATGTTGTACATTCCCACAAGCAGTGCGGGAACCAGTGCAAGGACGACGAAACTCATAATGCGTTTCGAGTCGATGGCATCGTGCACACTCACCCCTACGCGAGAGGTTCTGTTGGGCACTACGGCAAATGTCTCGAGTCCGTCGAACACACTGTGAAAGGCTTGGAGCTTTCCACCGGGTTCGAAATGCGGACGGACGTTGTCAAAAAACTTTTGTATCATTGTCGTTGGTGAGTTTCTATGCGTTTTCCTTACGGAGCAAATCGAGTCCCTCGCGTACGATGCGCTGCAACTCGAGTTTCGACGAGCACACGAATTCCGCGGGAGCGAAATCCTCGGGTGCCACCTCGTAGATGCCCAGCGCCTCCTGACGATCGATGTCGCCGGTGATGATCGCCTTGATCAAATAGGAAGGATAGATGTCCATCGGGAACACACTTTCGTATTCGGCCGACATAATCATGTGGCGTTCGCCGCCTTTCACGCGGCAATCGAGCGTGTAGTGCTTCTTTCCGCCCAACCATGAGAAGTAGCTGCGGCTCGTTGAGAAGCTGTCGAAGCGCGGACGAATCCACCCCAGCACTTCGTGTACGTCATCACCTTCGGGAATGGCGGTGATTTCTGTGACATGGGCACCGAGGAAATCATCGAGGCTGGCTTTTTCACCCACAAGCGGATTACCGTTGATGATACGCACATTGTGCTGAGCGGGCAAAAGCTGTCCGTTGAGAATGGACGAAAGTTGAGCACCGACTTTCACACGTGCATATTGCGGTGATTCGATCTCGCTACCGCCCACTGCGATGGTGCGTGTGAAATCGAGTTTACCCGTGCGCAACAATCGGCCGAGGAAGATCACCACTTCGGGAGCCATCGTCCACACCGTTTCACCCTTGTTGACAGGCGCCACGCGGTTGATCTGCACTCCCACATTGCCGGCGGGGTTGGGGCCGCGGAAGCAAGCCACAGTGACCTTGGGCGCGCTGATGGGCAGCAGGGGCGTGTTGAGCTGTTCGTCGTTGACACCGAGATGTACGGGAGCCACCTTCGCCAATGCAGCAATACCTTGCTTGAAGTCTTCCTCTTGTCCTGCGGCGACATATGTGAAATCGGCAGCGAGAGGCATCGAGGAAAAGGCGCTCACGAAGATATCGCGAGGCGCCACACCGGGAGTGGGCACCACATCGTAGGGGCGCTGACGGAGGTAAGCGAAGAGTCCGCTTTCGAGCAGCAAACGTACCATGGCATCGCCTTCGCCGTTCGGGAGTTCGAACTCTTTGGCTACTTGCACACTGTCGGGCTGAATGCGAATGCTCAAGAGTTTACGGCGTTCACCGCGCTCCACAGCGGTAATCGTTCCGCTGACGGGCGAAACGACCTTCACTTGCTCCGTTGCTTTGTCCACAAACAACGGGGTACCGACGAGTACGGCATCGCCGACCTTAACGAGCACTTTGGGGGTGATGCCTCCAAAGTCGGCCGGTCGCACAGCATACTCAGTCGAAGGAGCCACCTCCCGCGTCGACCGATGCGCTTCACCGGTCAGTCGCAGGCGCAACCCCTTTTTGATCTTGTAAATGTCCATATAGTGAGAAAAAATTATTGCTGAATCTTAGCCATCCTCGGCAGCAAACAAAACAGCGCGCGGGCGTCGCCCGCCTTGCGCGCGTCGCTCGTGCATACGAATGGCCTTGCAAAAATAGTTAGTTTTTTCATTTCTGACAAGTATCCCAAGCGCAAAGCCTTCTATTTCACTCAACTCCACAAGAGAAACATCTTTCTAAGCGCAACATTCAAAGAAAGCAACAACAACACACAATACCCTGATTATCAACACCAGATAAAACTGCGTTCTACGAATAACGTTCTGCATAAACACCCAAAAAGATCCCTACTTTTATTTTCCGCGGCGAGATAATTTCACTATTACCTCGCCATTTTCATATATACAGGCGTGCAGTTACACGTTCACTCACCCTCTGTGTACTAATCTCCAATAAGACTGTGATAAATGTCGCCCAGTGATGGTATTCTGAGCAAAAACAAGGAAGAAAACACGCAATTTCTGCGCACACCCCTTGAAAAAACAAATTCAACTGCGTAAATTTGCCGCAAGACAACAGAAGAGTACGCAGAACCGACACAACCGCAGAAACTGCGTCCATCAATTCTACCATCCAATCCACAACTTGCTGCGCTTGTTCCCCCTCCGCACACTCCTTCTCCCCATGACCAACCAAGAATTGAAAGCGCTTCGTCTATCGCTACGAATGAATCAAAAAGACTTCGCCAACGATTTTGGCGTAAGCCTACGCACCCTGCAAGCCTACGAATCCGGGCTCACGCCCATTCCCGAGGCACGCATACGCGCCTACCTGGCAGCACACCCGCAAACAGACACAACAGCCGCACCCTCACCCAACCAACAAACAGAGGAAGCAGAAAAGCAGCTTCCTTTCGACACCTTCCTTCCCTCAACAGAACACCCCGCTGACAGCACTGCGGCAGAAATCGCCCTGCTGCGTGAACGAGTTGTGAGATTGCAACAACTCGTTGATGAAAAAGAGCGCACCATCCAAATCTTGCTTCGCCAACTCCCTCCGCTCTAAGTGGAAAATCACCGACCAACACTCCTCTTTATATATTACTTCATTGCCGTCCTCCCCACACCAAAGAGAAGTCGGCAAGAAAAATCCACACCTTTTCGGAGAAAATCCCCTTGTTTCTCCGAAAACTCCCCAAGTTTTCAGCAGACCTCCTCAAGTTTTGCAGGGTAGTGCGATGCCACAAAACAACAACGCACAAGAACGGAAAGAGACAAGAAGAGATTTCGTCAACCCAAAGGACAAAACACACAGCGAGTCCAAAAAGTTCCGACTTTTTCTATACAGAGAGCCGGCTTTCGCCCGAAAAGGTGTAACTTTGTACGACCATCAACCTCATGCAACTTACGACACTATTATGTCAGAATATAAAGATATCAGCGCGTTGAACGCCAACATTGAGGCGAACTCTGGTTTCGTCAAGTCGCTCACCGAAGGTATGTCGCGCATTGTGGTGGGGCAACCCCACCTCACGCAAGCCCTGCTCATCGGACTCCTCTCCGACGGACACATTCTCCTCGAGGGTGTGCCGGGATTAGCCAAAACGCTTGCCATTCGCACGCTCGCTTCGCTCATCGACGCCGAGTTCGGACGCATTCAGTTCACCCCCGACTTGCTCCCCGCCGACGTCGTGGGCACACTCGTCTACAGCCGAAAAGACGACGCCTTCAATGTGCGCCGCGGCCCCATCTTCGCCAACTTTGTGCTGGCCGATGAAATCAACCGTGCCCCCGCCAAAGTGCAAAGTGCCTTGCTCCAAGCCATGCAAGAGCGCCAAGTCACCATCGGCGACGACACCATGGCATTGCCCGATCCCTTCCTGGTGATGGCCACCCAAAACCCCATCGAACAAGAAGGTACTTACACACTGCCCGAAGCGCAAACCGACCGTTTCATGCTCAAAGTAGTCATCGACTACCCGAGTTTGGAAGAAGAACAGCGCATCGTTCGCGCTTCGATGAGTGGCAACATCGGTGACACCCCGGTCAGCCCCGTCGTAGATCTCGAAACGATTCGACGCGCGCGCCAGTTGGTAAAATCAATCTACGTAGATGAGCGCATCGAACGCTATGTGGCCAATTTGGTTTTTGCCACGCGCTATCCCGAACAATACGGACTCGAACAACTCAAGCCCTACGTCGCCTACGGTGGTTCGCCCCGTGCCAGCATCAGTTTGGCACTCGCCGCACGCAGTTTGGCCTTCCTCAATCGCCGCGGCTATGTGGTGCCCGACGATGTTCGTGCTTTGGCCGGCGATGTGCTCCGCCACCGCATCGGACTCACCTATGAGGCCGAAGCAGCCGGTGTCACCGCCGATCAAATCATCGGCGAAATTCTCGCAAAAGTCGAAGTGCCCTAATCCTTTCGCACCCTATGGACGACAAAGTGCAACAACTGATGCAGCGTGTGCGCCGCATCGAAATCAAAACACGTGCACTGAGCGACAATGTTTTCGCCGGACAATATCATTCGGCCTTCAAAGGGCGCGGTATGTCGTTCGCCGAAGTCCGCGAATACCAACCCGGCGATGATGTTCGCGACATTGATTGGAACGTCTCAGCACGCTTTGACCGCACCTATGTGAAGGTCTACGAAGAAGAGCGCGAACTCACCGTGATGCTCCTCATCGATGTGTCCGGCTCCTTGGAGTTCGGTTCGGAAGAACGCACACAACGTGATTTGGTCACAGAGATTGCAGCCACACTTTCCTTTTCGGCCATTCGCAACAACGACAAAATCGGAGTTCTGTTCTTCAGCGATCACGTCGAAAAGTTCATCCCACCCGCCAAAGGTAAAGGACACATCCTGCGCATCATCCGTGAGCTTCTCACAATCCGCCCCACCGGCAAACGGACTGACATCGGCGGGGCGCTCGAATACTTCATGCGCGTGATGCGACGCCAAAGCGTAGTTTTCCTGCTCTCTGACTTTGTCGACGACAAAGACTACAGTCGACCATTGGCCATGGCGCGCGGTCGCCACGACGTCGTAGCCTTGCAAGTCTACGACCGGCGCATGACCACGCTTCCCGATGTGGGACTCATGAAATGGGAAGATGCCGAAACCGGCCACCAACAATATGTCGACACCTCGTCGCCGGCTGTGCGAAAAGCCTATGCCGAACATTGGCAACAGCGCATGAATTCGCTCCGCAACCTCCTGAACCGTAACCGTGTAGACCACGTTTCGATCAACACTGCCGGCGACTACATCCAATCGCTCAAGGCGCTCTTTGCCAAGCGTGCCCGCTGAAACAAAGCGGCTCACCTTCCCCAAAGAAAACAAGATTTCACGCCCTCTCCTCTCTACGGCTCCATTGTTTCACCTATGTATAGAACGCTTCTCCCCCTGCTCTTGGCTTTGCTATTCGCTGCTCCGGCAGCCGGACAGCAAAACACGGTCAACGCAGTGATCGATGCCACCGAAATGCTCGTCGGTGAGCAAGTGGTGCTGCACACCATCGTGAATTGCAACGCCGGATCGCGCGTTCGTTTCCAAGAAAAAAGTGGTACGAACCTCACTCCGGGAGTAGAAATCGTAGAGATTTCGCGCCCCGACACCGTGTTGCTCAATGAAGGCAAGCGCTGGCAAATCAAACGCGACTATACTTTGACCTCTTTCGACAGCGCTTTGTATCGTCTGCCGGCCATTGAGGTGGAAATCAATGGACAAAAGGTGAGATCGAGAGGCGAAATCGCACTGAAAGTGAACACGATTTCGGTCGATCTTCGTCAACCCGACAAACTCCGCTCGCCCAAAGGCCCTGTCGAAGGCGTATTTGAGTGGAACGCCGCACTATTGGGATATTGCGCCCTCGCGTGGCTGCTATTTGCCGCATGCATTGCGCTACTCCTGCGCCTTTCGGCACCGCGCAAACACACGATGGTCATCACCGTTCCGGCTCCTCAACCGGCACATGCCGTGGCCATCCAAGCCATTACCGAGTTGCGCAACACCACGCCCGAAGACACAGCAGCCAATCAGCAATACTTCACCCAACTCACAGACATTCTGCGCACTTATCTCCACGAGCGATTTGGGTTCAACGCGATGGAAATGACCACGCCGGAAATCATCGAACAACTGCGCAAGAGCAACGACGAACAGGCACTGCGGGAGTTGAAAGACATTTTGCAAACTGCAGACTTGGTGAAATTTGCGCGACTCGCTCCGGCAATGACAGAACGGGAACGCTCTCTTCTTCAGGCCGCCGACTATGTGCGCCAAACCCAACTCGCTGACAGCGAAGTACCCAAGACCGAAAAGCGCATTGTGCCCGTCGAACAGCGCACTGAAAACCGCAAACGAGCCTACTGCCTCGTGGCCCTGCTCGTTTGTCTCGCTGCGCTCTTTGTTGTGCTCTTCCACCTCTGTGGCACCTTGTGGCTCATTCTGTTTTAATCCTCTGATTATCGGACTGCTATGACTTTTGCTCATCCCGGTTATTTCCTGTTGCTGCTCTTCGGCATCCCCATCATACTCTGGTACGCGCTGCGTCGCCAACGCCAAGAACCGACTTTACGCGTGGCCGATAGCACTGCTTTGGCCTCTGCCCCTTTTAGTTTACGCGCAGCGGCAGTGCATCTGCCCTTCGTGTTGCGAATGCTCGTTTTTGTTCTCGCCATCGTCATTTTGGCGCGCCCACAAACAAGCACGGCATACAGCGAGCGCGAAGTGGAAGGCATCGACATCATGATTGCGATGGACATTTCGCAAAGTATGCTCACGCCTGATTTGAAGCCCAACCGCATCGAGGCGGCCAAACAGGTGGCTTTCGAATTCATTGCCGGGCGCGAAAACGACAACATCGGATTGACGCTCTTCGGGGGAGAAGCCTTCACGCAATGCCCCATGACCACAGACCACACAGCTCTGCTGTCGATGTTCAACAATGTCACTTGCGACCTCCAAACCAATGGTATCATTGCAGAAGGCACCGCCATCGGTATGGGGCTCACCAACGCCGTGAGTAAATTGGCCGAGAGCAAAACAAAATCCAAAATCGTCATTTTACTAACGGACGGAACGAACAACACCGGCGAAATATCTCCACTCACAGCAGCAGAAATCGCCAAGCAAAAGCAAGTTCGCGTTTACACCATTGCGGTGGGTAAGTCCGGAAGTGTGCGCCAACCGGTGAGCGTACTCCCGGATGGAAGTTACTATTACGCAACGGTGAAGAGCGATATGGATCCAAACACCTTGCGCGCCATAGCAAAAACGACCGGAGGTAAATTTTACGAAGCAGCCTCGAAAGGTGAACTCGAAAAAATCTATCAGGACATTGATCAACTGGAGCGCACGAAACTCGTTCAGCAAAACCATAGTCAAAAATTTGAGGCCTACACTCCGTTTGCCTGGGCTGCATTTGGACTGCTGCTCTTAGAAATCCTCCTCCGACTCACTTGGCTGCGCCGCATTCCGTAAAGTTTATGTTCAAGTTTGCTCATCCCGAATACCTTTATTTGCTGCTGCTCATCCCGGCACTCATCTTGCTCTACGCTTATGGCGCGTGGAGAAACCACTTGCGCAAAAAGCAGTGGGGGGATGCGGCCTCGTTTCGAACGCAAACCCAAGGTTTTTCCGCTCAGCGCCCCTTGTTCAAATTCACCCTCCTCCTCTTGGCTCTCGCATGCGGGGTACTGATGCTCGCTCGTCCACAATACGGAACCAACAGTTCCACGACAGAAACTCGCCGAGGCATTGAAGTGATTTTTGCACTTGACATTTCGCAATCCATGCTCGCTCAAGACGTGACTCCTTCGCGATTAGAACGAAGCAAACTGCTCATTTCCAACCTCGTATCGAAAATGGACAATGATAGAGTCGGCTTCAATGTCTTTGCCGGAGAGGCTTATCCCATTCTTCCGTTGACCGGCGACCTCACCAGCGCGAACTTCTTCCTCGACAATGTCAACACCAACATGGTCACCCTCCAAGGCACCAACATTGCGTCGGCCATCAAACTGGCCTATCGAGGTTTTTCCAAACGCAAACAGGTGGGCAAAGCAATTATCGTCATCACCGACGGCGAAAACCACGAAGAAGGTGCTGAAGAAGCGGCCAAGGAAGCAGCCAAATACGGATGCCATGTTTATGTGATTGGCGTTGGAAGCACGAAAGGTGCAGAGATCCCGACTCCTGAAGGCCCACTGCGCGACGCTTCTGGGCAAGTCGTGCACACCGCTTTGAACGAATCGGCCTGCGAAAAACTGGCTAAAGCCGGAAAAGGAGCCTACTTTCATCTCGATGAAAGTAGCAATGCGCAGACTTTGTTGCAGAAAAAACTCGATACGCTCAAACGCGCTGAGAATGCGTCAGAATTCTCCGGTAGCCCAAACGAATTATTTGCGGCGGCAACATTATGTTTTATAGCAACTCTTCTCGGAGAGCTTTTCCTCTCTGAGAGACAAAGGGGTTGGACTCAGCGCATCAAACTTTTCAAAAGCAAGTCGTGATGACAACAATATATCTACGTTTATGCCTCATTGGGCTATTCTTGTGCTCTGTTTTAACGAATACGGCTCAAACTCCCGAATGGATCAACTTACACAAGGGCAATAGTGCTTTCAAAGCGGGCGATATATCGACCGCCGAAAAGGCCTATCGTCAAGCTTTGAAAGCGAATCCGCGCAGTGCAAGAGCAGCTTTCAACCTCGGCGACGTGTATTTGAACAAAAAGGATGCACAAAATGCACTAAAATTCTACGAGCAGGCTGCGAAACAAGAGAAATCGAAACTCGTTCGTGCCATGGCCTACCACAACATGGGGTACATTCACCATGTGGCCAAAGAGTATGATCGCGCCATCAACTGTTATAAGGATGCGTTGCGCAACAATCCGAAGGACGACGACACGCGCTATAATTTAGTGCTCTGCCAAAAGCAAAAGAAACAAGAGGATCAACAAAAACAGAACGAGAACAAAAACGACAAACAGAGCAACAAAGAGAAAAACGAACAACAAGATAAGCAGCAAACTCCTCAAAATGAACGGAAAGAGCAGAACAAACAGCCCAATTCCGGCATATCAAAGGAAAATGCTGAACAGTTGCTCAATCTTTCACGGCAAAACGAACAACAAACACGCCGGAAAGTAGAAAATGCACAACAACCGCGGGTCAAACAACTGGACAAAAACTGGTAATCCCGCTCCATAATGCCGCATAAAGCACCATGCTACGCACAATTACTCTTCTCATGCTATCAATTTGGGCGGTTTTTATGCAAGCCCAAATACGATTTTCAGTACAAATACCGTCTAAAGCCGAGGTAAATGGAGAACTTCGTGTCCAGTTTGTCCTCACAGGCGCAGAAGGTGAGGGCTTCACGCCACCTAAATTCAACGACTTTGAAGTATTGGCCGGCCCCTCCGTGTCCAGTTTTTCGAACGTCTACGTCAGCAACGGACGCAGTAGTTCTCAGACCTCTACGACCTACACTTACATCTTGAGTCCCAGACGCAAAGGGGCCTTGAAAATCGGCTCAGCCTCGGTGCATGCCGGCGGAAAGACCTATCAAACAGTGGCTACTACGGTGAACGTCAACGGTGAAGCCAAAAGCAACGGCACCAAAATGGGCGCTTCTGCTTCCAGTGCGCCGACAACGAACAACATACAGACAAGCGGTAGCCGAATTTCTCCCAACGATCTCTACCTCACCGCTGATCTCAACAAAAAAGAGGTTTATGAGCAAGAAGCCGTGATGCTGACTTATCGATATCATGCGAAGGTTGGCGTAGCCCTTACACAGATATCTCTTTCACAGAAGCCGGAATTACAAGGTTTCTGGACGCAAGAAATTCCCGAATCGAGAAATGTAAGTCCTAAGGCAGCCACGATTGGCGGGAAAATGTATGCCGTTGGCCCCGCTTTTCAATATCTCGTCTTTCCACAACAGACCGGCACCCTCACGATTCCTTCCGTCTCTTTCACTTGCGATGTAGCGCAAAAAGATGACGCCATAGACGAAGTGGACGCCTTCTTCAATGGAGGTGGCATGATCAATAAGAAGGTGCAGGTCACTTCTGCGGCCAATCAACTCCGGGTTCTTCCCCTTCCGCTTCCAAAACCTCAAAACTTCTCGGGTGGAGTAGGGCAGTTCCAAGTTACGGCCAAGCTGATTTCACCCCAGCCGCGCACCAATGATATCGGAACATTGCGCATCACCGTCACCGGAACGGGCAACCTCAAGTTGATCAAAGCCCCCATTATTCTTTTCCCCAAAGACTTTGACAGTTATCCCGCGAAAGTCACGGACAACGTCCAAATCACGCCGGAAGGTATCACGGGAAATATGCAATTTGACTACAACTTTGTGCCGAAAAGAGTTGGAAACTACACGATTCCTCCTGTGCAATTGGTCTACTTTGACCCTAATCAAAAGCGGTATGCCACGGCACAAACGAGTCCTATCGCCCTGCAAATACTCAAAGGCGAAAAGAGTTTGGAAGAAACAAACGCTGAACTTGGACTCAGGAACTCCGATATTCGCCCCATCCAAACGGGTACTCACGCCGCCTATCGACAAGCTGCTTGGAATCACTTCGGCACGCTCCCGTTCTTCATCGTTCTCTTCTGTCTGTTGGGCGGCTTTACTTTCATCTATAAGTATCTCCGCAAATACATCGCTCGTCATAGCGATACGACTGCCTTGCGCCACGGTAAAGCTGCGCAAGTGGCTTTCAAAGCGCTCGATCAATTAGAGAAAACGAGTGACAAGATCCCCACAAACAACCAACCAGCAGCACTGAAAGCCGTGCTTTTACAGTACTTTGCCGATAAACTGAGATGCGATCGCTCTATGCTCACGCTCCAAGCCCTGCAAGAGCGGCTCGCTGCAGGCGGTTATCCGGAAAAAGTGGTCAAACAAACGGAAGAAATAATCCAACGCATTGATTTTCTTGAGTTTGCTCCGAGTTCAGGAAGCGCTGATGCTCAAAACTTACTCGCAGAAATCAAGTCATTGCTCACGTCCATCGAACAATCGTCCAAATAATTCGGTTATGCGACACCTCATTTTGTTTTTCCTTTTCCTCGTTTCAACGATGGTTGGCCAACCTGTTTATGCAGTGTCGCCAACGGCCGGTGATCGCGCTTACGAAGAAAAGAATTTTATCCAAGCTTTGCAATCCTATCAAGCGGAAGTTCGCGCAAATCCTTCCTCCGCAGCCTATTATAACTTAGGCAATGCGCACTATCGCCTGAAAGAATACGGAAAAGCTGTATTGGCCTACCGCCGTTCTCTGCGTCTCGATCCGGATAATGCAGATGCCCGTCACAACCTTGCGCTGGTGGAAAGCAATCTGCCCAAGGCTATCCCGACTACGGACAACAGCCTTTGGCAAGCGCTCCTCTCTCGATGGATAGACACCCATAGTCTCGCATTTTGGACGTATGGAATTTTCATTTTTCTCCTGCTTTCATTCCTCGGATTTGGATTTTGGCGCTTAGCTTCGAAGATATTCGTTCAAAAGATAGGATTTTCCAGCTTTGTGATCGGGATATTAGGTTTCACATTTACAACTCTTTCGGCCTATCGGGCGCTTTCGTTATACAACGATACATCTACGGCCGTAGTGACCACAAGTTCACTCTCCACAAGCACCACAGAAAACAGAAAAGGCAAGGCCGGTCCGACATTATATGAAGGAACCACGGTGCGTATTCTCGACAAAACGGCTCAACAGACAGTACAGATCCTCCTTCCCAATGGAGTTTCCGTTTTCTGCTCAGAGACGGGACTGACTCCAATCGTAGAAAATCAACAATAAAGGCTTCATTTTTCAGAAAGAGGATACCTAAAAATTGAAGTAGAAAAAGTATCTTTGCCACGAAACTAATTTCCCACCAAAAGCAAGCTACTCTTTTATGGACTTTATGTACCTTGGAATTCTTGGCTTCCTGCTTCTGTTGGCAGTCTTCGACCTCAGCGTCGGAGTAGCCAATGATGCTGTGAACTTTCTCTCGCCTGCTGTAGGCGCGAGAGCAGCCAAATTCAGAATCGTACTCCTGGTTGCCGCAATCGGCATCTTTATTGGCGCTTCGACATCAAGCGGAATGATGGACATCGCACGTCACGGCATACTACAGCCGGCACATTACAGTTTTGCAGATGTAATGTGCGTCTTTCTTGCAGTAAGTGCCACCGATGTCATCCTACTTGACATCTTCAACACACTGGGAATGCCAACTTCCACCACAGTTTCGATGGTATTCGGACTACTTGGCGGATCAACAGCCCTGGCATTGAAACATATCCTCAACGAAGGTTTGGCCTATTCCCAACTGATCAATACGGACAAAGCACTTACCGTAATTTTCGGTATCTTCCTCTCCGTTGCCATTGCATTTGTTGTCGGACTTGTGGTCATGTGGATCACGCGCATCGTGTTTACGTTCAATTATAAGAAACACTTGCGCTGGACCATCGCTATTTACGGCGGCATCTCCATTGCACTCATCTTTTTCTTCTTGATGACCACAGGTTTCAAGAACTCTCCGATGGTGCAGAACAGCGATTTTGGACATTTCGTGCAAGATCATCCCGTACAACTGTTTGTTTACACGACACTCATCGCCTCCGTTTGCGTAGAAATCCTCCATTTGCTGCGTGTAAACATCTTCCGTCTCATTATTCTTTTTGGTACTTTCTCATTGGCCATGGCCTTTGCAGGCAATGACCTTGTGAACTTCATCGGTGTTCCGCTTGCTGGATTGGAAAGTTTCCTTGATTTCACCAATCACGCGAATGGCGCAACGGCAGACACTTATAAAATGAGTGTGCTTGCCCAAGATTCAACACTCCCGGGCGTGCATTTATTCCTCATTGGGGCAGGCGTTATCATGACCGTGGCCATTTGGACTTCGAAAAAGGCACAACAGGTCGTACAAAGCACGATCAATCTGTCAAGCCAGAACGAAAGTGAAGAAGTCTTCTCCTCTTCCAAGGTTGCCCGCACCACAGTTCGCAACGTACTCAACTTCAATAGTAAGGTAGCTCGCTACATTCCCGAAAGTGTACAGGAATGGGTCAACGGACGCTTCAACAAAGACGAAGCCGATCAAGAAGAAGGTGTTGCTTTCGACCTTGTTCGCGCCAGTGTCAACCTGGTTTTGGCCGGTTTACTCATTACGATCGGTACTTCTTTCCAACTTCCGCTCTCAACAACCTATGTTGCGTTCATGGTTGCTATGGGTTCATCGCTTGCCGACCGCGCTTGGGGACGTGAGACCGCAGTTTACCGCATTACCGGTGTGATTACCGTTGTCGGCGGCTGGTTCATCACCGCCGGTGCCGCATTTATTATGGCCTTCCTCATCGGAACGCTCAACAATGTCGGCGGTGTCATTGCCATGGCCGGAATAATTCTGCTCATTGCCTTCACCATGATCAGCAACAACCGCCGATTCAAGAAGAAACAAGAGCAATCTGAGAATGTCGACGTGCTCTTCCGTCAAATGGTCAACTCGCGTGACAAGAAAGAAGTGTGGCAACTGCTTTTGCGCCACACTCAAGACACGCAAGTCCACCTCATTGCCGCATCTCGCGAGATCTTCAAAGGCGTTACCCACGGTTTGACCAACGACAATGTGCGTTCTGTCCGTACGGCTGACTCAAAGCTCAAAGAAGAGCGCGAGATGTGGAAGCGCTATCGCAGAAAAGAGATTTTAGGCATGCGCCGTGTGGACAGTTTGGTGGCCGTCGAAAAGAACACTTGGTTCTATCTCGGCACAAACAGCATCTCTCAGATATTATATGGGCTGAAACGCATGTCGGAACCCATCCTCGAGCACGTCGACAACAACTTCAACCCGTTGCCTGACGCCTATGTTGAGGAATACACCCCAATCATCGAGCGCACCGACCACCTTTTGGAAGAAATCCAGAAGTGCATCGATCAAAACGACTTCTCTCAAAGCGATCAAATCCTCGTCGAAGGCAATGCCCTCAAGAGTGACATTTCAGCCATCCGTCACTCGCTACTCGAACGCATTCAAAATGACGAATCAAGTCTGAAAATCGCACTTCTCTACCTGAGTACGCTCCAAGAAACTCAGGAAATTATCTCCAATGCGCGTCACTTGCTTCGAGCAGCCAAGCGTTTCTGCGCATAAAATTGAACTCACAGCTTAAAGATAGCCTCGCCCCCGCACTGCCACTTCAAGGTATGCGGGGGCGATTGCACTTATAGAGAACGACAACAGTCCTTTCTACAGCAAAGCAAAGCGCCTCCCCACAATGATGTAGGGAGGCGCTTCTATTATCGCGAAATGATGCAATCAAACAATTAGGCGGGATGCTCGTCCAAGAACGTTTTCACTTCAAGAGCCGCCTTGCAGCCCATAGCAGCTGCGGTGATGGCCTGACGGTAAATGGGGTCAGCCACGTCACCTGCGGCAAAAACACCGGGAATATTCGTGCGCGGAGTCTGACCTTCGGTTACAAGATAGCCCGTTGCATCCATATCCAACTGTCCCTTGAACAGTTCGGTGTTCGGGTTGTGCCCGATAGCCAAGAAGAAGCCATCAATCGGCAGATCGTATTCACGTTCGTCAGCTTCTCCCTTGCGATGCACCACATGAGCGCCCTCTACGCCTTCTTCGCCGTACAGTCCGAGCGTATTCGTTTCGAACAAGACTTCAATCTTTTCATTGTTCAACACACGATCCTGCATCGCCTTTGAAGCACGCAAATAAGGTTTGCGCACAATCATGTACACTTTCGAAGCCAAACCCGCCAAATACGTAGCCTCTTCGCAAGCCGTATCGCCACCGCCTACAACAGCAACAACTTTCTTGCGGTAGAAGAAACCATCACAAGTGGCGCATGCCGAAACTCCGAGTCCCTGATACTTCGTTTCATCAGGCAAACCGAGATATTTCGCCGTGGCACCGGTAGCGATAATCAGCGTATCGGTCAGTACTTCGCTCTCATCATCGAATTTCAACGTGAAAGGACGCTTCGAAAAATCGGCACTGACGCACACTTTGTTGCGCACTTCTGCACCGAAGCGCTCAGCTTGTTTGCGAAGGTCCTCCATTAGCTGGTTACCTTCCACCCCTTCGGGATAACCGGGGAAGTTTTCGATCTCCGTGGTTTGCGTAAGTTGTCCACCGGGCTGAAGTCCTTCGTAGATAACGGGCGAGAAGCCGGCACGACCGGCGTAAATGGCAGCTGTGTAGCCCGCAGGGCCGCTACCGAGTATGAGTGTTTTGAGATGTTCCATAAGAATATAGGGTAGTTTTATATCATTATCGAAGGTCTACGACCTCCACTTTCGGAAAGTCTTTCGGATTGAAGCGGAAAAAGCCATCTGCTTTTTTTGCGCCGACTTGGAGTCCGGAAATCGCAATCGTGGTCCACGACGAAGCCCCCGTGCTTACACGCACCTGCTGCGGCAAGTTAGAAGACTTTGCCACCGTGACGTACGCCTCTTTAATAGAGTTTTTGGCATTCGTCGCCACCAAATGCACTTCATACGCGGAACCTTTGTCCGTCATCGTGGCATTATAGCCTCGCTTGTAGAGGTTTACGAAGTTCATCGGGTTCATCGAAGCCACTTCCGCGGCCGAAGGTGTAGTCACATTCACTTCTCCGGAACCTTGTGCCAATGCCCATTCCGTTTTTCCGTCGAACCAAATACGGGCTTGGGGTGAAGTGAGAACAAATTTATTGCCCTGTGCCACCAGTGTACCGTTCTGCTTACCCATTGCACCACTTGCGGTGAAATGAGCCGAAACAGCACCACGACTCAGTTGAGAAGCCGCTTTGTCCAAGACAGATTTGGCGGATTGTGCCCACGCACCGAGTACGGTGAAGGCACATGTCATCATTAGCATTCGTAGTTTCATATCAATCAAATTTTTTTCCTTGCGCCCTCAGGTCAGCAAGGATCTGTTCTAATTCCATTTCAGTCTGCACATACACCTCTCGAGGCTTCGAACCGTTGACCGGGCCGACGATCCCCACCTCTTCGAGCTGATCCATCAGCCTTCCGGCGCGATTAAAGCCGATACTGAACGTGCGTTGTATCTTCGATGTACTACCTTGTCCGGTGCTTACCACAAAATGAGCTACCTGTTCAAAGGTGCTACCTCCCGAACCACCAAATGAGTCGGACGAACTTTCGACACCATCTTCAGACACCAAAGGCAATTCAAAAGGATAAGGATAAGCCTGTTGTTGAGAGATGTATTCGGTCAGCTTCTCAATTTCCGGTGTATCAACAAAAGCACATTGTAGACGCACGACGTCACTACCGGCCATAAAGAGCATATCGCCGCGACCGATGAGATTTTCGGCTCCCTTACGGTCGAGAATCGTTCGACTCTCCACCAATCCCGAAACCTTAAAAGCCATTCGGGCAGGGAAATTCGCTTTGATCTTACCGGTGATGATCGTTGTACGCGGACTCTGTGTGGCAATGATCATGTGTATGCCCACGGCTCGAGCCAACTGCGCAATACGCGCAATAGGCAACTCGATATCCTTGCCGGCTGTCATGATCAAATCACCAAATTCGTCGATGATTACCACGATATAAGGCAGATAGCGGTGCCCATCGTTCGGATTCAGGGTGCGCGAAACGAACTTTGCATTGTATTCCACGATGTTCTTGCAGGCTGCCGCCTTCAAGAGGTCATAACGTGAGTCCATTTCCACACAAAGGCTATTGAGTGTCTGTACCACCTTCTTCACATCGGTGATAACCGGTTCATCGCTGTCAGGAACTTGCGCCAAGAAATGATTGACAATGGGGTTATACATCGAAAACTCCACCTTCTTCGGGTCAATCATCACCAATTTCATTTCGGCAGGGTGCTTTTTGTAGAGCAGTGAGGTGATAATCGCATTCAAGCCCACCGACTTACCCTGACCGGTAGCACCGGCTACGAGCAAGTGCGGCATCTTGGCCAAATCGACCATGAAGACCTCATTGGTAATCGTCTTACCGATCGCAATCGGGAGCTGCATTGTCGTATCTCTGAACTTTTGCGTATTGAGCAGGCTCTCCATCGATACGATCTGCGATTCTCGGTTGGGAACTTCGATGCCAATGGTACCTTTGCCCGGCATGGGCGCTATAATGCGGATACCAATAGCCGACAACGACATGGCAATGTCTTCTTGCAAGTTCTTAATCTTCGAAACGCGCACCCCTTGCTCCGGCGTCACCTCATAGAGCGTCACCGTAGGGCCAACAGTGGCTGTAATCTGCACGATTTTCACATTAAAGCTGCTCAACACCTCGACGATGCGGCGCTTATTTGCGTTCAACTCTTCCATGTCTATGGGAAGATCCACCACCTCGTGCTTATCCAAAAGCGAAAGCGGGGGGAACTTGTAGCGCGAAAGGTCAGCTCGGGGATCGTAGGCTTCTAAGCCCTCGATAGCTGACACGGTCTTGCTGCCGGCCTGTTTTTCCACGTGAGTTGCTTCCACCGACAGTTCTACCTCACCCAACTCATTGTGCGCTTCATTTTCGACCTCGGCGGGAGGGGAGGGGAGAGGCACGATCTCTTCAGCCGACTCAGGCGCAGCCGGAACCATTACTTCAAAATCGTCGTCGATACCGAGTCCAATCACAGTCGCCGGGGTCTCCGGTTGCACGTCATGGCGCTCAGTTGCAGCCTTTTCTTCGTGAGTAGTAGGCTCAATTTCGTCGGTGGCTTCCTCATTGTCTTCATCGTCCTCAGCCTCTTCGTCTACTTCTTCTGCTTCGCTGTCTTCTTCTTCGTCCACTTCGTCATCATCTGTTTTGGTCGACGCCAAAATCCAAGCAAAGAAGCCCGAAATGCCGGCCACACACGTAATGAGCACTTGAATGAACCAATAACCCACATACGACAAGGTAAGCAATGCAAGAATAATGCCAGTAGGAATCATACCCACATAGTGTTTGATAAACTCCAAGACAAACTTGCCGTGCAAGCCGCCGAGATCAAAAGGCAACACTTGCACAATCGACTGCGGCAAGAATGCTTCTTGCACAAAAGCCAAATCCACACTCCCCACGGCCATGATGATCGTGAGGTGAATCAACACTTTCCAAAGACGAATCACTCTCGGATCGTCGAGAAACAGTTTAATGGCCACCGTGATGCCAAAGACAGGAATCAAAAGGCTGAACACCCCAAAGAGGTTGTGCATCATATAGTAGCTGACATAGGCACCTAAGGTTCCGGCATAGTTAGCCGGTTGCGTCAACCTGCCACTTTCCACTCCTGCCTGATCCTGACTTCCGGTAAAGCAATTAGAAACAATCGCCAAAATGAGGAAGATAGAAACCAAGGCAAAAGCGACTCCAAACAACACGCGCACCAAGTCGACTTTAGACTGTACGCCTACGACCTCGCGCAGCTCTTGCTTCAGCTCACTGCGTCGGTTGCCTACCGTCTTTCCGCCTTTCTTGGTCGTTTTTTTCTTCTTTCCTTTTCCTTTTGTTTTAGATGCCATTGTCTGTTGTTTGAAATTAGAGTTTGAGGAACAAGGTGTTTTTTGCCCTAAAGACCTCATTGTCGGTCATACTTATTGTGGGCGTGTATAGAATTCTATCATTCTGCGCAGCGCACGGCGACATACCCCGCAAAATTCGGGTACCTCATTTGTGCGCATGCGGCAATTCACATAAGGGCGGTACACCCCTTTCGACATGTAGCCACCGCCTTCATATACGCCGATGCGGCGCATGTCCAACTCCGAGAGTCCTTTGGGCGAGGTGGGAATTTTCGTACCGCGGGGGAGCATATCCTGCCATTTGTTGCCGAAATCGGCCAATGTGGTGATATTTTGTTCCCACGGCTCCACATCTGCCGAATAGAAATTGCTGTATTGGTCGTCATAGAAGTACTCATCGGCCAATCCCCCGAAGGAATGTCCAAATTCGTGCACCGTGACCGGAAGGAACAAGCGGTTGTTGGCAGCCGAAAGCACATAACTGTTGTAAATGCCGCCCCCACCATACTGCTCCGTGTTGGCCAAGATGATAATATGCTCATAAGGCAAATTGCCCAAAGCGTCGTGCAAGTTTTTGAGTTTCAGCGTCGTGAGATAGCGTTCGCTGTAGAACGTATCGAAATGCGAAGACAAAGCCGTCTGCTTCCACACCCCGGCGTGCGGAATGCTCACCCCACTTTCGGGACTGGTCAAGGCCACCGCACGCACGTTGAAACGATCGCGATAATCGCTAAAAGGAGCATACTTCAAAATCTCATCGCTCGCCGCTTTCGCTTTGGCAAAAAACGATTCCTGCTCAGCTGCAGTGTAGCCCTCGCCCACAATCACCAAATCGATGCACGATTCCGCAGTATTGCCACGGTGCACGAAACGCCACGCCCCCGCCGGCGAGCCAACAGGGCGGATCAAGATGTCGTCAACCTTCACCGGGTGCGTCATCGTACCCACCGTTTTGCCTTTGCTGTCATACAATGACACCGTAATTTTCACATTACGGCGCGGAAAGGGGAGGAGAAACACATTTTCAAACGAGCGGCGCACCGATGTCGCCTCCTCGCTGCTCTGCCACTCCTGAAACAGCGTGCTAAACGAGTGCTTGTAGAGCACACTTCCGTCCTGCGCATCGCACATCACGAGTTCTCCGTTCCCTTTCAGCGGCACCTGCTGCAAATTCACTCTGCGACCGGCCCATCCGGCAAAGGATTTCAGTTCATCCACGGCGATCTCTTGTGTATCGTTCGTACCGGAAAACACATAGTCGATGCGTAATGTCGAATCACGAAAATCACGTTCGAATTGCGACTGTGCTTTACCGATAAAAGCACAGCAGAAAAACAGGAAAAAGAGGAATGAGCGTATCATCATCAGGTAATATGGGGCTAAACGATGCGAATTTACGATTTTATTGGGAGATACCCCTACTTCTATCCCTCGAAATTGCAGGCAGATGGCCCTCTTCTTTCCGATTGCCACTTTTAGTGCACCATTCGTGGGCTATTCCCACTAATTTTCAAGCCGATTGCGCACCACAATCCCCTCTTTTCCCTTCTCACCGCCCAACTTCACTTTCATACTTCTCACCCAACGCGCCATCACTCGCTTTTTCTTGCGGGCTTTGCCCCATCTTTTTCGTCCGCATTGGGCTTATGGACAAGAGACATTGAAACCTTTCACGAAAAACAAGACAAGTTTTTCTCAAAACAAGTGGACTTTTGGGCAAAAGTCCACTTGTTTTTCATGAAACTTGCGCAATAAAACCGAGGAACAGAAATGGGAATAACAAAAGTAGGCCAACAAAAAACAAGACCAAGAGCAATTACAAGAAAACACACGAAACATTCACACGAATACCGACACACCTCACTTCACTTTCGTCCATCTTTCGACACGAAGCAACCCCAAACCGGAGAAACTTCCTGCTTTCTCTCCTTTTATCCCCCTCAAATCTTTGTACATCAGATAGAAATCGCTATTTTTGCAGATATTTCGGGTCAGAGAAGCCGTGAGGCTGTGCTCGCCCCTCACCAATAGAACGTTATAACGCATGTCTAATTTAGTAGCCATAGTGGGACGCCCCAATGTCGGGAAGTCCACACTCTTCAATCGACTCACCGGAACCCGCCAAGCCATTGTCAGCGACGAGGCAGGCACAACGCGCGACCGCCAATACGGCAAGTGCGAATGGGGAACGCGTGAGTTTTCGCTTGTAGATACCGGCGGCTGGGTCGTTAACTCCGATGATATCTTCGAAGAAGAGATCCGCAAACAAGTAGCCCTCGCCACCGAAGAAGCAGACCTTATTCTTTTCGTCGTCGATGTGCAAAACGGCATCACCGACCTCGACACGCAAGTGGCCAACATCTTGCGCCGTGCCAAAACGCCGGTCATTCTGTGCGCCAACAAGACCGACCAAAACGAAGACCGCTACGGTGCGGCAGAATTCTACGCCCTCGGCTTGGGCGAACCCTATTGCATCTCCGCCGCCTCGGGCAGTGGTACCGGCGACCTGCTCGATCTCATTCTCGAAAAGATGCCCGCCGACCGCATTGACGAAGGCGATGCCGACATTCCCCGCTTTTCGGTCGTTGGCCGCCCCAATGCCGGCAAAAGCTCGCTCATCAATGCCTTCATCGGCGAAGACCGCCACATTGTCACAGATATCGCCGGCACCACCCGCGACTCGATTCTCACGAAATACGACAAGTTCGGTTTCGACTTCTACCTCGTCGACACAGCCGGTATCCGCAAGAAGAACAAAGTGACCGAAGATTTGGAGTTTTACAGCGTGATGCGCTCCATTCGTGCCATCGAAAACTCCGATGTCTGCATTTTGCTCATCGATGCCACCCGTGGTATCGAAAGCCAAGACATGAACATTTTCCAACTGATCCAGCGCAACAACAAGAGCTTGGTGGTGGTGGTCAACAAGTGGGATACGGTCGAGGAGAAGAGCCAACAGGTGATTTCGCACTTCGAGAAAACCATTCGCGAACGCATGGCGCCCTTCACCGATTTCCCCATCATTTTCGGTTCAGCACTGACAAAACAGCGCATTTTCAAGGTGCTCGAAACAGCCAAGGAGGTTTATCTCAATCGCAACCGCCATGTAGGTACCTCTGCCCTCAATGAGGAAATGCTTCCCCTCATCGAAGCCTATCCCCCTCCCTCGATCAAAGGCAAATATATCAAGATCAAATACTGCGCCCAGATTCGCGACACACAGATTCCCACCTTCGTGTTCTATGCCAACCTTCCGCAGTACGTTCGTGACCCCTACAAACGCTTTCTCGAAAACAAGATTCGCGAACGCTGGGACTTCTCCGGCTGCCCGATCAATATTTTCATTCGCCAAAAGTGATTCTCTCTCTTCGCAGCACGCCGTTCCTCGGCGCGCTGCTCCCCCTTTTGCTCTTCGGTTGCAAATCGGCCAAACCTTCTCCCGCTTCCGAACCGCCCGCACTCACCCTTAGCGAGGTGCAACGCGTGTATGATCTCTATCTCACGGCGCAATATCCGGCTTATGTAGCCGAAATCGCCTCGTGCGACAACACTTCGGAGGCACACCGCCGGCAAATGGCTGACTTGCTGCGCACCCACGCCTACCGCAAAGCACTGATGACCGGCGGCACACGAGATGCACGCGTGCAGCGCCTACAGACCTCGACCGATCGCCGTCAAGTCAATGCCTTTGTGCGCGTGAACTATAAAAACAACACGCACGAAGAGGTGCTCCTCTCGTTCGTCTACGTGAATCATCGTTGGCGGTTACGTTAAATCGCCACCTAACACCTTATTTTCCCCCACAAACTCCCCCCAGCCCCCATGGAATTAGACCTCCTCACCGCCGTTTCGCCCATTGACGGACGTTATCGCGGAAAAACGGAAGCCTTGGCTCCCTATTTCTCAGAATACGCACTGATGAAATACCGCGTCCGCGTTGAAATTGAGTACTTCATCGCGCTCTGCGAGCTCCCGTTGCCCCAACTTTCCACTTTCGATCACCAACTTTTCGACCGCCTGCGCAATATCTACACGGCCTTTTCGGAAAGCGACGCACAACGCGTGAAAGCCATCGAGAGTGTGACGAACCACGACGTGAAAGCCATCGAATATTTCATCAAGGAGCAGTTTGATGCCATCGGCGGTTTGGAGGAATACAAAGAGTTTGTACACTTCGGTCTCACTTCGCAAGACATCAACAACACCGCTTTCCCGCTGATGCTCAAAGACAGCCTCGAAGCCGTCTATCTGCCGATGCTCGAAAGCGTGATTGCCGCCCTCGAAGCGCGCGCCGACGAATGGGATGCCATCCCGATGCTCGCCAAGACGCACGGTCAGCCGGCTTCTCCCACACGGTTGGGTAAAGAGGTGCGAGTGTTCGTCTATCGTCTCCAACAACAGTTGGCTCAACTGCGTGCTTGCCCCATTTCGGCCAAGTTCGGCGGCGCCACCGGCAACTACAATGCCCACCATGTGGCCTATCCGGAACACGATTGGGCGACCTTCGGTGATCGTTTTGTGAGCGAACGTCTCGGACTGACGCGCGAACGCTTCACCACCCAGATCAGCAATTACGACAACCTCGCTGCGATGTTCGACGCCATGCGCCGCATTCACACGATTCTGATCGACTTGGATCGCGACTTCTGGCAATACGTGTCGATGGAGTACTTCAAACAGCAAATCAAAGCGGGCGAAGTAGGCTCAAGCGCCATGCCGCACAAAGTCAACCCCATCGATTTCGAAAACTCTGAAGGCAACCTCGGCATCGCCAATGCCATTTTGGAGCATTTGAGCACGAAGTTGCCCATCAGCCGCCTGCAACGCGACCTGACCGACTCGACCGTCATCCGAAACATCGGTGTCCCGATGGGACATGCACTCATCGCCTTCGCCTCCACGCTCAAAGGACTCGGCAAACTCCTGCTGCGCGAAGAAACGCTGCACGAGGATCTCGAGAACAACTGGGCAGTGTGTGCAGAAGCTATCCAAACCATCCTCCGCCGCGAAGGCTATCCCCATCCCTATGAGGCACTTAAAGCCTTGACCCGCACCAATGCCGCCATCACGGAACAAAGTATCTCGGAATTCATTGATCAACTGAATGTGAGTGACGCCGTGAAAGTCGAACTGCATCGCATTAATCCGAGCAACTACACCGGCATTTGACTCCTCATCCCGTTGGCCGTGAGGCCGACTCCCATTTATTCATGACCTTACCCTTACAAACAAACGACAACAAATGAGCGATTTCGATCAACAACATGCTGACGGAGCCCGCCGCGACGGCTATTCTTCGTCTAACGGAGGACACAACGGCGGCCGCAGCCCGCGCCAACGCTTCACCCGCAACAATGGTGGAGAACGTGCCTCATACGGCAATCGCGGAACCAACGAAAACGGACGCAACGGCGGCTATGATCGCCAGAGCGGCTACAATAATAATAACAACTCTCCCCGTCAAGGTGGATATAATCGTACCGGCGGCTACGAACGTCAGGGTGGTTTCCGCCAAAACGGCGGCAACTACGATCGTTCTGGCGGTGGATATCGTCGCCCGAGCGAAGG
>QWCT01000352.1_pt1 | contig 40156 bp, 50 predicted proteins | sample 1972681 | NCBI WGS metagenome assembly QWCT01 (sample SAMN09866701, study PRJNA288562) | Human oral metagenome isolate pre3_saliva, whole genome shotgun sequencing... | isolation source: mouth | host: Homo sapiens | place: USA: California | reverse complement strand
TCTTTAAATCTACATTTTTTAAATTATGTTCGCGCGCGCCCTTAATTTCCAAAAAATCCGCCATAATTCTCCTTTATTATTCGAACTATTATACCATATAACATCATAAGCGTAAAGATGTAACTCTAAAAAACGCACATCTTTTCTAAGCTTACAAAATTAGCCCCATGGTTGTGCGTTATCCATGGGGCTTCTTGATTTTACAAATGAGATTTTTGCGAACGGGGTTTTGCAGAAATTTCAAAGTTAAATCAAGGTTTGAATTTCGAAAAAGAAAACGGCCAAGAAAGTAATGAATAGTGGCGACAGATAACATTTTCGAAAATCAAAAATAACAAAATTAAGGAGATAAAATGCACGCAAAAACAACAAAATTTAAAAAAATAATATTCTTTATGATTGTCGGACTGGTAGCTCTTGCTTGGTTTGGTTCAGAATATCGATGGCAAAAATATCGAAATTATGAAAAAGAACACAACTGTGAATGGCAAATGATCAATGAAATGGAGATTTGCAAATAATGTCAGAAATAGAAAAAGAAGCACGTAAAAAAGCGGTTCAAAAACGGCGAAAAACTTATGGCGAAATCGTTCCTTTTGCAGAAAATCTTTTTGAAGAAGGAGCTTCACGCTCAGCAAAAGAACGATTACTTGTTTCAGTTCACCGTTCAATTTTAGGCTTAGATAAACAAAAACAACTCCGCCCTCTTGATGATTTGAAACAGTTTATGATTATCGCTGGACAATTTGGTGTTAATCCGTTCAAAAATGAGATCTATGCGACATATATCTGGAATAAAACCACTGGGCGCGAAGAGCTTACACCGATCGTATCAATTCACGGTCTTCGAAAACTCGCTCGAAGAGGCGGTAAATATTCCCACACTGGAACTGCTGAAATCACTAAGAGCGCCGATGGACAGCTCGAGAGTGTTACTGTGCCGGTTTTCGGAATTGTCAACGGCGAGCCGAAAGAATTCACAAAATATACTGCTTTTTACGAAGAATTCGTCCAGAAAAATAAGGATGATAAACCGAAATCAACTTGGGCAAAAATGCCAATTGTGATGCTCACAAAATGTGCTGAAGCAAATGCAATTCGCCAAGCGTTCGATATTTCTGGAATTTATATTGAAGAAGAAATTTCGCGCGAAGATGAGCAAATTATTAACCAAACTGAGGAGAAAATCAATGAATAGAGTTGATCACTTAAGCTACTCCGCTCTAGTAACCTTTCTGCGAAATCAGGTGGAGTTTCAAAAGCGTTACATTGCCAAGGTTTACGATAACCCTTCGAGCCCATCAATGGTAGTTGGTAAAGCTTTTCACAAAGCTCTTGAGATTTACTACAAAGGCGGAACTTTTGACGAAGCTGCAGCTGCTGGTTTAGATGAAATAAATTCAACCAGTGATTATGAAATCGACTACGGAAAAACTGGCAGTCGTGAAAAAATGATTAAAGAATTTAACGATTCACTCAATATTTATTTTGAAGAAGCGCCAAAATTCGAAGTTATTGATGCTGAAAAACGGCTCGAAGCTGAAATTTCGAAAGTGCCAATGGTTGGGATTATCGACCTAATCATTAAAGGATCGAACGAAGATAAAATTAAGCTTAAAGATTACAAAACAGTTTCGTTCTACTCTTCTGCTACTAACGATCCACTCGATCCGGAATACCAAGAAAACTACAAATATTTACTGCAAGGTTCGATCTATCTAGTTTTGGCTGAAAAAGTTCTCAAAAAAGAAATTGAAAGTGTTGGATTCATTGAGATTAAGAAGACTAAGAATCGAGATGGCTCGCCGCAAATTCGCGAGTTCGAATATTCTCGAAATGACTTGCTTGAGTTCTTGCCCACAACCGAAAAACTCATCACGAACGTTTTCGACTATGTTAACAACGATAATGCTAAATTCTTCCCTAACCCGAGTGATATTTTAAACGGACAAGAATCAATGGAGGTTCTGGCGAATATCGAAACTGGATTTGATAAAGCTAAAATTAAGCGCAAGATGAACGTTGCGGAAAAATTCAGCGAGAAGAATACGACCGTTGATTTACTCGAAACAGACGGCGAAACTAATGAGAATTTGATTATTAAAAAGTTCTTAGAATTCGGAATTGGCGGCGCAATTGGCGAAACCTTCACTGGTGCGAGTGTGATTCGTTACACTTTTCGCCCGAACCGCGGAGTCGCAATGAAAAATATCGGCTCACGCGCTGACGACCTAGCAATCGCTCTTCAAGCTAAATCAGTTCGAGTGCTTGCGCCAATTTACGGCACAAATCTCATCGGTGTGGAAATTCCAAATCCTGAGCGTAAAGTTCTAGATTTCGATGACTCTTTGCTTAAAAAAGGCACTTTCGAAATTCCACTCGGTCAAGATATTTTCGGTAAAAATCATTATGGTGATTTAACTAAAATGCCGCATCTGCTAATTGCTGGACAAACTGGCTCAGGTAAATCAGTAATGCTAAATGTAATTCTCGAATCGCTCACTAAACAGCTTTCAACAGAAGAGCTCAAGCTTGTGCTGATCGATCCAAAGCAAGTTGAACTCGGATTTTATGAAGATAGCAAACATTTATTGAAACCAATCGTCACTAATCCAATTCATGCACAAGAAACACTTGCAGATTTAGTGGAAGTAATGGAATCTCGCTATAAAACTTTGCGAAAAGCTGGTGTGCGAAAGATTGAAGATTATAAAGGTGAAATGCCGCGAATCGTTTGCGTAATTGATGAATTTGCCGACTTAATGATGACATCTGGTAATAAACGCGAAGAATTTAAATTGAATATTAAAGGTATGATCGAAACGATTCTGCATTTTAATAAAGATTTTGATTTGTCAGAAGTAAAATCACTGGAAGATCTGAAAATTAACCCAAGAATGTCAGAGCTTGAAAAAGAAACGATTAAGGAGCAGAAAAAAGCGATGAAGGAGCTTGAAAAAGCAATTCTTGAAGCTTCAGATCTAGGAATACCAAGTGCAGAAAGTTCAATTATTCGAATTGCGCAAAAAGCTCGAGCGGTAGGGATTCATCTAATTCTTGCAACTCAGCGGCCTTCTGCCGACGTAGTGACAGGTTTAATTAAAGCGAATATTACAACCAAAATCGCATTTAGTGTTACTAATTCGCTAAACAGTAAGATTATTCTCGACGAAACTGGCGCAGAAATGCTCACCGGAAACGGCGATATGCTTTATCAAGACCCACGAGCTAATCATCTTGAACGATTACAAGGATTCTATCTATGACAAAACCTGAATATCTATTAATTAAACAACTAGCGTATCAATTTTATAAAGAAAATCATTCAGCAAAAGCATGGGCGGATTACGTCGCCGCCTATCGCTCAAAGCTGATAGAAATGAAAGATGAACGCCAAGTGGCAGAAGTCTTCGAAGAGTTCGAAGTCGACGAAATACGAGAATTTGTGACTAAGTATTATGAAAAAATGCCGTCTCAAACACGGCAAGAAATTAAAAAAGTCATTGCAGCTCGTGTGCAAAGAATGGCTCAAAATCGCCAACGAACATTTTTTACAAAGGATCAAAAATGAATTTCAGAACAGTAATTAGTCAAATTTTTAATAAATATTCAACTGCAGATATCACAGAATTAAAAGAAATTTTCAGTTCAAAACTTGCTCTCTCTTTAAAAGCGGAAATGCTGCAATATGTAATGAATTGTGAAGATCGGCAAATTTGTGAAGATTTCTTGCGAAGGAACAGCGAAAAATTAATAAAGGAGTTAAGCTATGAATTTTGATCAAAAATTAATCCGTGACTTTCTGGAAAATATTATTTTAGAAAATCGCAATCTTTACGAAGATGGTTTTGAAGATATGGATTTTGACGAATTTTGCAGATATTACGAAATTGGTAATGGCCTTGCCGAAAAAATGGATATTAAAGACTTCCCTTTCGAAGATTGGCAAAACGATTATTATAATGAATATCTCAAAGAATGTAAAGAAAATAGTATAGAGCGTTCACAGCAGTTTGATGATTATCGACGAGCAGTAGGATTTTAAAAAATAAGTTTAGCCTTCCAATGGGCACAGGTTTCGCAAGTGGTTTAGAGCTGCAGAAAAAAGTCGAGCACCTCCTTATTAGTAGCTCGCCGCGATTATTTCGTGGTTATGAGCCTTGTGTCCGTTGGAGGGCTGAAATCTAAAAGGAAGAATTATGAAAATTTTAGTTAATGGTGTTTCTAGAGTAGTTAAAATTAAAGTTAATATTATTTCGCCAGAATGGCAAAGATACGAGGAGTTAAGGTATGTTAATGAGAAAAACTGAAGAAAATCTGCACCTTAAAATTTGCGATTATCTGCGTAAAAACTACCCTGATGTATTATTTCGCACAGATTTCTCAAGCGGAATGAAAATGAGCCCAGGCCAAGCTGCCAAACACAAGAAATTTCAAAAATCACGAGCTTGGCCGGATCTATTCATTGCAGAAAGCAATATTTTAGCCAGTGGCCTATTTCTCGAAATCAAAGCCGAAAATGTTATTGTCTTTAAGAGGAATGGCGAAATTAGAAAGAATAAGCACTTAATTGAACAGGATAAAATGCTTAAAGAATTAAGTAAAAAAGGCTATCGTGCAAGATTCGTGATTGGATATGATCAAGCAATTTTCGAAATTCAGCAATATCTTGGCGAACCAAAACCAAAGAAAGTCGAATTTTAACAACCAAAAATGGAAGGATGATTACGATTATGAAACAACCTGATATTCAGCATTTGATTATGCAAGATCTAAAATTTAAAATGTCGGCTTGGCGAGCGATTGCGATTATAGCCCTGTTACTATTTTCGGGTGCGATTGGATTGTTTATCGGCTCAGATGCTGAGCTCAAAAGCACTAAAGCTAAGCTAAACACTACGGTTAATTGCCAAAAATAAATTAAAGGAGAAATATGAGTAATAAAACTAAAGCATCACTACTAAATGCAGCTGGAATTATTGGCGTAATATTAGCTATCATACTAATAACCACTGGAGTTATTTCATCAGCTAGAAATCGCGCAATTTCACTCGAAGAATCAGTCAAAACTTCCCTTTCGAATATTTCAAAGGAAGAACAGCGACGAGTTGATTTGTTTAACAACATAGTAGATGCTGTAAAAAGCTATAATAAATTCGAGGAAAGCACTTTAGCTAAAATCACCGAAGCACGAGCTCAAGCTAATAGTGGTAAGATCGAAAATGCTCAACTAACGATTCAATCAGTTGTCGAAAATTATCCACAATTAAAATCACAAGAAAATTATAAAACTGCACAGCTCGAATTTAGTATTACAGAAAATCGCTTAGCAAGTTATCGTGAACAATATAATAGCGAGATCAAGGAATATAATAAAAATGTTCGTTCCTTCCCTACTAATGTCTGGTTGGGACTATCTGGCTATGAAACACAGAAATTTGAATATCTTGATTATAAAGTAGATAATTCAAAAGCAAGGAATCTCTTCGATGATAAGCGATAGACATCGCATATCACTTGGAATATTTATTGGAGCAGTCGCTATCTTCGGCTGCTTCATCCTAAGAAATATATTTATCGATCATGCTAACTCTGAAATACAGAAATATAACACCGCAGTTCGAGTTGAAGATAATAATAAATTCAATTATGCGGTAGATTCTAAACAAGGTAGGATTATCTCATCTGGCGAATTTAAAACCAAAGATCCTGTTAAATTTGAAAATTTTGATGGTGAATACATGAAAATTATTAGGATTCTTGAAGAATATCGCCCTCATACATATGTTACTTGCAATGGCAAAGGTAAATGCCAAACCCATACATATTATTCATGGGACGAAGTGTCAAGAGAAACTAAAAATTCTAACACTATCATATTTCGAGATCGAGAATATAGTTCATCTAAGTTTAATTTTTCAGCCTTCGAACATGAAGCTGAGAAAAAAGAAATTCAAACCAAATTCTTGGAACGAAAAAAGAGATATGTTTTTCGTGTTATAAATAAAGAACTCTCGGGGTCTTTCTACACTGAAACTAATGAGAATGGACTAAATGATAATATTCTAGTTCATAACGAGAGTCTTGACGAATTATTGAAATCGATAAGACAAGGAGTTCTAACTGCTGAGATAATCTCATGGTTAGTATTATTGGTTATAGTTACATCTATATCGGGTGTATGCTACTACTTCGTGATGGCGGATGGTAAATTTAATTGGTAAAGGAGAAACAAAATGATTGAAGCTAGAAAAAACCCACAAGAACGAAACCTCTCGAGAATTTATGTCCGAATAAAACGCGACGGAAAATATCAATCAGTCGACCTCGCAGATATGACACCAGAAGAATTAGAAGAATTTCTCAACAAAGAAGATTTGACAATCGAATACTTCAGACGACTAACCAAAAATCTAATTGAAGTAGTCCAAGAAATCGCCGATAAATTTAACATTGAAGTAGACGAGGAGGAATAAATGAAAAAAGTAGATGAATATCGTGCTTTCGATATTAAAATATCTGTTAAGGGAAAATATTTTCCTCGTTCAAATAATAATTTTCGCTATAATGCAAGGATTAATTTAGGAGGATATGAAACTCTTGAGAAAGCCAAAGAAGCAATAGATAGATTTTATAAAATAGCGAATGAGAAGAATTAAAGAAGGAATAATAAATGAAAAGATTTGATACTAAAGAAGAAGCGATTAAATTTTTACAGGAACAATAATGAAATACATAGTATTTGACATCGATGGAGTTCTGGCAGATTGTTCACACCGACTTCATTATGTTCAAGGTGAAGATAAGGATTATAATAGTTTTTATTCTTATGATGAGGTAGTAAAAGATATAGCATTAGCGAGTGGATTTATACTATTGAAATCTATTTTCTATTTAATGGATGATATAAATACGCCAAATAAGTCAGCAATGGGAGAAGAAATTAGGATTGCTCTTATAACTGGTAGAAATAGAAGATGTGAAAAAGCCACTATAAATTGGCTTACCGATAATATGAAAAGATTTAGAATTGATAGATTTCAATGTAATTATTTTATGCGCCTAGAAAATGATTTACGACCAGCTTATCAAGTTAAGGAGGATTTAATTAAAGATCATATTGGCTTTAAAAATATTCTCTTCGCTTTCGATGACGATGATAAAGTAAACGAAATGTATAAGAAGCACGGTGCTATGTGTTATAAGCCTAATATAACGAGTGTCGTATAAAAATAGGAATAAGTATGAATAAAGCTAAAAAATATGACGATAAAAGAATTAAATCTCTTTTGAATCCGCGACTAAAGAAAGATAAAACTATACGACGAGTATTTGTAAGTGATGAATTTAAACAGAAATTTAATATTGATTCACCAGAAAATATCTTTGAAATAGAAGTCGATCAACGAGTAATGGATAAAGAGTATGAAAGAGCTATAGATTCATCTATAAAAATTTTAGAAGAAATAAAGGAGCGAGTATAATGAGTGATAATTTTAAAAAGAACTTTTTAGTAATTTGTTTTCTATCAAATTTAGCGTTGTTGGTTTTATCTGACAATTTGGCACTTCGTGTTTTGAACTTTTTAGCAATTGTTTTAGTGATTTATGTGTTTTCGCTAGTTGATAAAAATTAACGATAAGCTTTATTTTTCTTGCGAAATTTGGTATAATTAAAGAGCCCGAGCGCCAGTTTCAGCGACTTTCTGGCTGAAGCTCGGCTATAAAGAACATATTGTTTTTATAAACTATCGACTTTTTAAAAAGAACCCGTTTTGGGTTCTTTTTATTTTCTCAATTCTCTATCTATTTCTTTGCACCAAGCTTAAAGATTGGTTTAAGCCCTGCAAAAGCAGTAGCAACTGCACCGCTAATCGCCAAAATCTCTTTCGTTGCGTTTGGAATTAAGATCACACAAATTGTGGCAATCAGCATATTTGTCAAAATACCCAAATCGGCAATGAAATAGACCGTTGTTTTAGCTTTCTCACTAATCCTTGGCTCATACTCAGTGTTTGCGATATTCTCAACCGTATTTTTCTGTAAATCTTCCAACATTTTCAACTCCTTTTCTGTTAGTGGTCTTGCGTTAATTTGAATTAATTGTTTTTTCTCTGCTGTTTTAGAATTTTCAGCATTTCCGCTATTATCTAAATTGTGCGACATATCTTTTTTCTCCTCTTCTTGAACTGTTAACCCTTGGTTTTCGGTTGGTTTTTCTTCAGTGGTTGGCAATTCTTGATTTTCTACCACTTCCGGTTCTTTCTTAACTTCTGGTTCAGCTGGTGGTGTTGGTTGTGGTCGATAATCAGTTTTTGTGCCATATTCGCCAGCTGGGATTTCAGTTACTGGTGTTAATTCCATCCAGACATCAATCCCATCTCGTTTTACTCGCGCAAACCACATTCCATCATTCTGAACTACTTCTAGAGCGACAAAAGCACCTTGAATTTTAACCCAATCACCTGCGTTAATTTCACCATCGATTTTATAGCCATCGCTATCGACCTTGGCTGCCCAGTTAGCTGGAATACCATTTTCTGCCCAAGTGAAACCTCTTGGACAAAGAGCATCGATTTTTAGCTCTCTTCGACCATCATTTATATTCACTTCCGCAACTTGAAGTGCCGAATTGATTTTAAAATGTGAACCAATATTGATTACATCATCAATCGCTTCATTCTGTGGTGTTGGTGCATTTTGTGGTTTACCTGTATATCTAAAAATTGTTAGATATTGAACATTATTCCATCCTGCTATTTTATCGTGTTCATCAGTGTGGATACCATTATAGGCATACGCACAATGGATAATATTATCATTATCAATAAATATTCCAGTATGTCCATTAGCACCGAGAGTATACCCCTGTTTACCCCAAATAAAAATGTCGCCTCGTTGTGTTGGAATATATCCGTTTGCATCCGCTTCAATTCTCTGAAAGCCGAATTTTGGTAAATCCACAAACTCTGTTTCAGTATTGCCGATTCGGAAACCAGCTGGTAAAACTCCAGCGTAAATCAATGCGTGGTAAATGGCGCTCGAACAGTCGTAAGAATTCGGGCCATTTCTATAGTCCATCGAGTAACTAACTCTGCCTTGCCGTTGCTGAAACCATTCAATTACTTTATCCATTATTTCTTCTCCTTATTTTTTAATTAATCCGCCGTTCAGAACGAATTGCACTAATGCTCCTAAAATTGCCACGCCTACAGCCCAAACAATTTTACTCTGATTTTCTTCGAGTCGCCGAAGACGTTCTTTGTTGCGTTCAGCTTCGCGTCGCACACTCTCGATATCTTTTTGATGCTCAGTGACTGATTTTGAAAGCCCTGCGATAATCTCAAGCTGATCGTTAGTGTGTTCAACAATTTGAGTCAAACTGTTAATCTTTTCTTCTAGAACATCAATTCGCGCTTCGAAGACTTCTTTACTTATATATTTGTCATCCATACTCCTCCTTTCTCTACACTTGTTTTGCCTTATTTTCTTCAAAATCCCAGATTTGTCTCGAACTTTTTTCTCTAAAGTATTCATTTTTAAGAAGTTCTTTCTCAATTGCTTCCTTTGAAATTTCAGTTCCTTCTGGTATTTGAACACTGAAAGTATTAAGGCTTAGGTCTTTTGTGCTATCTCCTGCTTTGCGAGCTTTGGTTTCTTCTGCGTAAGTTTTTCCGTTGGCGAAACTGCGAATTACAACTGTTCCTGCTCCATTAAAATTTGTGGTGAAGTGGTCGATTTCGTGCCAAGTCATAATTGCATTTCGCTCATCTGTAATAATTTTTACAATAGCCATTTTTTATTCTCCTTTTTTATAAATTATTTTTTGCTAAATACACCCCAGACACGTGATATTCTTCATAACTATCAGTTCCACGCTTTTCGATTTCACCGTTTAAGCCGAGCTTGATGATGAATCCACCCGAGTGTCTATTGTTATTGATACATATTCCAGCAAAAGCTGTTTCGTGCTTAGGCCAGTATTTCTCTTCGATTTTTTCAAGCATTTTACCATTACCATAATTCCCAGTGAATGAAAGCCGAAAGCCACAAAATCCATTTTTCTTGTAGAAAAGACCTTTAGCACCCCAGCCCATGTCAATCATCTTCCAGTGATCTGTGTCTTCTTGCGAATCCGTAAGAACCTTTCTGCCTCGTGAATAAATGTCTCCCAGCACATCAAGGTCGCCAAATTCGGGGACTTTATTTACGCCAACTTTTTCAGCATTGTTTGAAATAAAGAAAATTGGTTTTCCTGGCGAAATTTCCGCTACAGATGAAGTTTCACTCAATCTGTCTGTTACCTTTACTTCAATCTCGAAGCTACCAGCACGATTTAAGCTCAGGTATTGCCTTTGAGCCGAGAAATTCGCTTCTGCAAGAACTGCTTGAATTGTCTTCCAGTTCTCCCAACTTCCGCCACTCGCTCTGTGTCGCATTTGGAGCGAGACAATTCGGTTTTTGTTCGAATTTCCAATTTTTAATGTTGAGATTGTTCCGGAAATATCAATTTCCACTGTTTCATCGAAATTATTCTGCCGTTTCGCTGAAACGCTCAAAACTGGTGCAGAATAAGACAAAACTTCCGCTGTTTTATTGACGGTTTTCGAAATCCCGCGCGAATCCACTGCTGAAGCTGAAATTGTTAAGCTACCTGCTGAATTTATCACTCTTTCGAAAATCGCTTGAACCTGCTGGTTTTCGCTATAATCTGCTGAAATTGTTGCTCCGTCTGCTGCAAAAATATATCTTGATGGGCTAGCATATTTTTTCGCAGCCATTTTATTTTTCGGCAAAACCCAAGCTTTTGGCTTCGAAAATCCCTGCACAAATATTTTAGGATTTCCAGTGATTTCGGTAATTTTAGCGTTAGAATCCGCAAAGTCAAAATCGTTAAAATCTGGTTGAATTTTGCTCGAATCGAGCTGAATTTCAACGTTAGTATAAGTCAGACCGCCAATTTGAGTTCCGCCATTCCAAGTCGTAATGTCCGCTCCAAGGCTTGTCCTCGTAGTGTTCGCCATTCGTTTATAAATTTCATCTATTTCACGTTCATTAGGCTGCCACACAAATTCACCTTGTGCATTTTCAAAACGAACAATTTCATTTTGGTCTGGAATTTGTAGCGAGCCAATGTGATGAAAGTTTGCCTTGCGGTTCATATTGAGCCAGATTTGCTCACCCACCGTATAAAGGTTCTTCGAAAAAGTAGGTTGGCTCTGACGTGGAATAGTCGGAAGATTGTAGACACGAGAAGTCCCAGCACTTGTTCCAGTATTGTAGAAGAATAGCGAAACTCCGATTTGGAACTCAGCTGTTCCATCATCACGGTGATTTACTCGAACAGTTCCACTTGCGATAGGAACATCTCTTGTAGCTAAGCCTTGAAATCCTTTAATTTTTCCACCGTTATTATAGACTTGTCCAGCGTTAGTATTTACAACTCCTGCACGAAGTTCTGCATCTGCTCTTTCAAAGTGTGCGAAAAACTGCCAGTTAATTAAAGAATAGTTTCCTGCTATATCTTGTCCAGCTAGCTGAAAATTTACGAAAGCGTAGTTGTTGGGGCTTCCACCCAGTCTTACGCTATTACCCCGAAAACTATCATTCATTTATCTTTCTCCTTTCGAATTTGCAACGAACGCCCAGCCTGTTTTTTCGCCATCTTTAATTGCGACAATTTTAATTGGTGACATATCGATTTCATCTTCCGCCTTAAATTTCTTCACCTCGGTCGTATCTTTATTAACGGTAAAAACACGCTGAACACTGTGTCCAATTTTTGAATATCCTGAAAATTCTAGTGGCGTAATTGCAGTATAATCACCTTCGTTAATCGAGCTTTTGATAATCAAACCGTGTTCATCGATATGTAAATTTGCGTTCGAAATCTCACCCTGAGCTTGTGTCCAAACACTGGCAGTTTTATTGTTCGCTAAATTCAAATCCGCAAAAGCAATCGTTGAGTTTACGTTTGCAGTAATTCTTACGCTTAGAGCATTATTTTGTGGCAGAATTCCTTCGATTTTTACTTCTGCCCAATCAAAGCTAGTTCCTTCCGTAATTTCAAAGGTTCGAGCGACTGTTTCGCCATCTAAAATTTCAATTTTACCTGAACCAATAACCGGTTTTTTAATTCGACAAGAAAAGCTGTAGAAATTTTGTTTTTCACTCGTAAAATTCGAAGCGACCACCACTGTTTGCGTTAAAGTGTTATTTTGAATTGTGATTTTTCGCCCTGAAATAGCTCCCTTACTGCGAGCTTCAGCAGAATTCTCAACCGTAAGATTTTGAATAGTTCTAATATTCCAGAAATTAGGCGAGTTAGTCTTTTCATCAAATGAATAAAAGGCGGAATTTTTAAGCAAATTTAAACCACCTGTTTTCGATATCGTATAGTTAAAGTCAGCTAAAGTCTGATCGAGGCGCGAAAACTTCTCAAATGTTTCACTCTCTAACTTTTCTTTCTGCGAAATGACGCTTGCGATTTCTTGCTTTTGTTTATCGACGACAATTTCAGTATTAAAAATAGTTCTAGCAATTCCACCAGCTCGCTTATAGTCTGTTTTGGTTTTTTCTAATTCTTTACCAGTCAAGGATTCTTTAATACTTGAGCCACTAATTTCAATTTTAATATCTGAAATCACGCTTTCAGTGAAGTTGTCACCGTTTTGAATTTCAACTCGATCACCAATTTCAAACCAGAATAAGCCGATTGTTTCCGCCTCGAACGGCTGGGCTTCATATCCCTTTACCGCCTCAAAAATTGGCGAAATAACTTCAGTTCGGTTTTTGTCTAAAATTTCATTATTCGCGAGTTTAAATTCACTTTCGCCCTGTTGCGCAACTTTTTCATTATCTTTCACAAAAATATTGTCTTCTTGTGGCGTTCTTGCGAGCGTTAATGTGTTTATCGGCACATTTTTTGGCTTAAATTTTAAACTTTTTAGTTCAGAATAAGTTATTCGGTCAATTTTTACACGCTTAATTGGTTCAAATCTTAAAGCAGAATTTCGAACGATCGCAGTTGTTGCAGTCGCTCCACAAACCTCGTCAAGAATACTTCGAAAAGTGGTTTTGTTTATTTTTTCCCACAAATCTTTTGAGATTGTAAAATTTGCGTTCGGTAATCTTTCAAAATCCACTCGTTTTAATTCAAGATTGAACTTATTTGCAATTTGAGCCACCAAATCTGCGAGAGAAGCAGGAAAAGTTAAACTGCCAGCTGAATATTCTTGAGTTGAAAGTCCCGCTATAAAATCAAAACCTTTAATTGTTGTGGTGTTTTTCTCAAGATTTACTGAGCTTTCCGAAATTCGAAAACTGCCAAGATTTATTTTCTCAAAAGTATTGTTTTGAAAATTAGTTTTAACTTCAATTTCAACCTGAACGACCTGATTAATTAGATTTTTCGAAACACCCAATATTACGGCCGAAAATCCACTCATTGAGCTTAAAAATGGCGCTCCTGTTCGTTCGATCGAAAAACTGGCGAGTTCATCATTACTGGTTATTTTTGTATTATTTGCCAAGACTAACGCAGTTCGAATTTCCCTCGTTGGCTGTTTGATCGCTTGTTTAAAATTTTCACTAACAATAAGCATTTACGCCTCTTTTCTAACTGGAATTAAACTCACTTTAAAGGGGTCGAAGATTCCGCGTTTTTTGTCTTTGAGCTGAACACTGTAATCGCCAGCGTAAAATTGGCCAGATTTCATCGCATTATATTTTGGATCGAAATACTCGACTGTAAAAAATGGCAAATCAACCACGCGCGCAATTTTTTGAATTTCTGCCACAGTTAAAATTCCGCCAAATTCAACTTCAATTTTTGGAAAGATTCCGATCATTGTTGCACGAATTTCGCCGGCCATATTGCGGTCTGAATTTAGCCAGAGCTTATTTCTCTGGAGTTGATAACTTTTCAAATTCGAAAAAACCTGACCATTGATTTTAAGTAATTCACCATTTATTTGCATTTTCGAAATTCCCCTTTCGTTTGGACATAAAAAAGCGACCCACCCCGAGGGGTGAATCGCAAATGGTTCTTCTAACTTTATTATACCAAACTTTAGCCTTTTTGGCAAAAAATAAGTTTAAAATTAATTAATAATTTAATACATCTTTAGAGCTTAGTAATCCGTTTACAAAATGAAAATGTGCGTATTTACCTTCATATTTACAGCGATACATTTGGCTCTTACCAATAGCACTATCAGAATCACTATATTTTTCACAAGCTTTCTTAATATCATATACATTAGAAAGGTTGTCTATATTCGCACCAATGGCTATTTTTTCATATCTTGCATTAGTTAGATATAAGTTATTATTAGGTTCTTCCTTAGAAAAAGATATTTCAGCTTTACCATAATAATAAGGCTCACCATTTATTGCAATGATTTTATCGACACTTTCTGCGCCTAGATTTTGATTCGTAGCTGATACTTCAATTTTATTATTTTCCTGTTGTGAAAAATCTGAAATATTAAACGTTACAAAATCCTCCAACGACTCTTTTCCTTGAGTTTCTTTTTCTGTAGTTTTATTACATTTGCTCGATGGGTCTTTATGACTGACCGTATTTTCACAGTTGATTCTAATACTCATTTTTGCAACATTTTTAAATCCTGAGATTTTGATCTTATAACTATTTTTACCAGTTTCAAGAGTTTGGTCTTTCTCTATATTAACAGATATTTTCTGTTTTGAGACCTCGTTGCTTATCTCTTTATTTCCCTTTTTGGCCGAAGAACCTGCCCAGACTATAATAATAAAAAACAGTATAAAAACAGATATAATCGTATATAATATAGCTTTTTTATCCGAATTCAATCTCGTTTTTTTCTGATTCATTTTTTTTCCAATCCTCGACTAAATAAATTGAGCCGATGTTTAAAGTAGTATTGTTGTTCAGACAAATACGAAAGCTTCAAAATAAGCAAAAACATCAGCTCAATTTAAAAGCTTTCCGTATTTTTTGTCTGAACAATTTTATTATACAACCAAAAGGCTATCAAAATCAAGCAAAAAAGAGGCATTCGCCCCTTTTTCTCTTTAGATATCAAACACCGTTCTATTTTCAAGGAAACTTTTCGCATTGACACCATCAATAATTTTATTAACCAAAGTATCTTCGCCAACCTTAACAGTGATTTGCTGTTTTTGGTTACGAATTGCTTCTTCGATTTTATCCATTGCGGTCTCACGCTCTTTATCGAGTTTGCTTTGATAATCAAGATGAGCTTTTACGGTTTGATCAACGCCATAATCTGGAGTATCTACATCAAAATTCGTTTTTACTGTATACTCTGGGATTTCGAAGTCGGTCATTTTAGTGAAAGCTTTTGAAACTGTGTTCATCTCGCTTTGGATTCCAAGCGCGAAACCTTCGCTCACGAATCCACCGTAACTCTTAAACAATCTTGAAGGTGAATGGATGCCAAGGAATTTTTTTACACCTTCCACAGCCCCAGAAAACATATTTCTCATATTATTAGCAATATTTCCAATTCCGGATTTTAATCCTTCCCAAATATTTCTACCAATATTCGAAAAAGTTTGCCAAGCATTCGAAAATGCGTTTTTAATATCGCCCCAGCGGTCGCTAAACCACTGACCGATTCCGCCAAAAAATGATGTAATTCCATTCCAAGCGTCCGAGCCTGCTTTTTTTGCCCAGCTTATAAATTCGCCAAACTTTTCACCAGCCCAACCTGCAAATTTCCCGAGTTGATCACCAGCTGTCGCAAGACTCTTTCCCATCGGGCCGAAGAACCCTTGATCAGCGCCGCTTTTCGAATCACGATAAGTTTTTACAATATCTTGAGACTTTGTTTTTGTAGTATTTTCAAGTCGTGAAATATCTTCTTCACTGACTTTCACCATATTGCCGTTTTCATCTTTGTATTGCAAAACGCCACTCTTTAATGCATCGATTGCATCTTTCGAATTTTTATATTTCCCTTGGATCACCGCCTGCGAAGTTGCATCAGCTAGTCTTTGCGTCAATTCCTCATCTTTTGCTTTTTTAAGCTCTTCAGTTTTAGATTTCGTGTCTTGGATCGCCTTGTTCATATTATCTTGTGAAGTTTGAACTTTTTGGTTAGCTTGTTCGAGCAATAAACCCTTTTCGTAAACTGCTTGTTGCTGTGGAGTTAAGTTTTCAAAAGCAAGCGTTCCGGATTCAATTTGTGATTTAACACTTTCAAAACTTATTCCAGTTTGTTGCTGCGCTATCGCCAATTCTTCCATCGCTCTCTTTTGAGCCTTTACTGCCTCGATTCTTTGCAAATTCGCATCAGTCTCAGAATTTCTTGCATTTTTAAGATTTTCTTCTGCCGTTTTAACGCCATCAACTGCTTTTTGCAGATCTTCTTGAGCCTTCTTGAGTGCTTTAGCTCGAGCTTCACTCTCCCACATTGCAGGATTTCCTTGTTCGAAGGCTGATTTTATCGAACCACCTAAGAATGCAAATCCTGCCGCAATACCGGCTATTGCTAAAATTAATGGATGAGCCATTACTGTATTGAAAGCGCCAATTACCGAAGTTTTAATACTTGCACCGAGTGCAATAACCGATGCTTTTATACCCGCAATTCCTCCACCAGCAAGCACAAATGCACTTTTTACTGAACCGAGGCTCGAGACCATAGAAGCCATCGCTTGAGGGCTTGAAAGCGCTAGGGCTTGCATTGTTTTGACACCTGCATTAAATGCTGAAATTGCTTCAGCAGCTTTAATTGCTACAGTCATTCCACCAATTGTAATAGTAATTTGAGTTAGGAAATCAACCAGTCCTTTATCTTTCGACATTGCTCGAAAAGCATCACCAATTCCATTTAGAAATTTCACGATTCCTGATCCGATAAAACCAACGAGGGGTGCAATAAAAGCATCAATGAAGGGACGCGAGAAATTATAAGCAGATTTAAACATTTCACCAAGAAATCTTGCTGCTCCACCCACAGCATTCAAAAAAGCAGGCAAAAGTTCATTTCCAGCCCAGCTAATAATTGGTTTTAGATATCGCTCCCAAGCATCGCCGATAACCTCAAAAACTGGTTTTGCGGTTGCCTTAATATCATCCCAAAATCGTTTAAAAGCCGAACCGATTTTCTTGAAATCAAACATGTCTGAGAAAAAGCCTTTAATCTTATTTGCAATTTCTTCAGCTTTTAATCCAATATCATCAAATGCGTTTTTAAATCCGCCTGTTTGGATTTCTGGCATGTCAAAATCAACACCACCGCCACCGCCAGAACCAGCTCCACCGCCGCCACCGCCAGAGCCTGTATCTTCAGGTGTTTTTAGCACATTCATTTCATCAAATTTAGCAAGACCAAGCAATTCTTTTTTTAATTTTTTAGCTGAACCTGCAGCTTTATTCATTCCGCCAGCTCCACCTGAACCGCCTGCAGATTTACCGAGGTTACTCATTCCCTTCGAAGCAGAATCTGCTGCTTTCGAAACTCCACCAAAGCCGAGTGCTCCGCCTGCTTTTTTAGTTACGCCAAACAGCGAAGAGATCGCCGAAATAACATAATTCACCATTGTGCCGATAACTTTCATAAAGCCAACAATATACGGAATTGCAGCGTTAATTGCTGGTATCAAAACGCTAGACACAAAGTTTGAGACACTCAAAACAACAGGTGCGAAGGCTGAACCAAGAGTCGCAGCAACATTCGAAAGCTCTGCGCGCAAAATTGCCAGCGCACCTTCAAGTGTCATTGACTCGCGTGCAAAATTACCAGCATACTTTCCTGTTCTATCCATGAACATTTGGTAGGCAATACCAACTTTTTCGCCAGTGGTCATTTTCTCAATGTTGCCTTGAATGCCTTTTTCGAGCATATAAGCAGATAATGCCGTATCGTTCATAGCAACACCAAGGTTGTCCATCATCGTGAAGTTACCTTTAGCCATTCCAGCTACGCTTTCAAGTGCAGCCTCTTGACTAATTCCCATCACGCTCGCAACATCCGCAGCTCGCTGCATTGCTTTTGTGGTCATTATCATTGATTTTTGGACATCATAACCTGCACCCTGAAACAATGATCCCATTTTATTCGCCGCTGCCAAATACTGTGACATTGAAGTGCCCATTGTTTGAGCTGATTCTTTCGATTTTTGCTTTACAGCATCTGAAAACTGTCCAAAAACAGCTTCAGCACCGCCAAGGTTTTGCTCTAATGAACCAAATTCGCTAGTTGCTGCTTTTGCAACTCCAACAACAGCACTAAAAGCGCCCTTTAAAGCTCCGAGCGCTAATTGTGCTTTTAGAAACCCACCAGTGATTGATTCTCCTGAGCCTCTTGCAGATTGACTAACTTGTGCGAGATTCTCACGCACTTTTGCAATTTCGCTTTGGAATTTTGAACTGTTGGCTGAAATTAAAACCTGCAGTTCATCGATTGTGGTTTTACTCATAAACCTCCATATATCCGCGCATATTGATCTAATGCCTCAATTGTCACGGGTATCATTTTTTTCGTTCTATGCGCGTTTTTTGCCACAATTGGCTTACGCGGATAATGTTTCGGATCATTGACGGCAAAACTAATATATCGCCCAAGGATGTGGTTCAATGCATCTGCTCGTTCAATTTCAGCTTTTTGTTTAGAATTAAACCCCGCAACGCAGTTTCGAAACTCGGCGGGGCTTAGATTCCAATATTCGTCAATTTTTAACCCTATTTCGAAGGCTCTTGATTCGTTATCTCGCCAGCTTTGGCTGAAATTTTTTCTTCGATTTCTTTGAAGTGTTCTTCCATCCGTTTGCGAGACTCCTTCAGAGAGATTCGAGCGTTCTGAGGTAAAAAACCGCATTCACTCAATCTTTCCATAATTTTCAAAATAACTTCTTCAAAACCGTATTTATCTAAAGCATCAGCGGCTTCATCTTCAGTCATTCCACCTGCTATCATAATATCGGCAAGGTTGGAAAAACCTGCAAAATTGTCCAATATTTCCAGAAAATTCAAGCCGGTTTCTCTTTCCATTTTTATAATATTTTTCGCTTTAAATTCAAGATTATTCATAGGGTCTCCTTGTTTAATTTAATAATTTCAAAGTGGGGCGGATTTCAACGCCCCCATAGTTTAGGATTTTTTCACTCGAGTGAACATTCCATTAATTGAAAGTGTTGCAGAATATGTGTTAAATCCGTCGACAGTTCGTTCACCAACAGCGAATTTTGTTAGAGAAGCATCGAATTTGTAAACTGCACCGCCATCTTCTGTTGTGCGAATTTCGAATTTTCGAACTTCACCAGCTTCAAACAACGTCATTACTTTCTCGACATCAGCATAGTCTTCAATATTTCCTTCAATATCGAGATCGCCAACTTCAACCGCTCCTGGAATATAGCGTTTTCCAGAAATATCAGCAAGTGTTGAAACATCGATTTTCTCACGTTCAGCGCTAAGTTCGCCAATGCTGGTCAAGCCACCAAAATTAATGTCTACTGTAGCACCAGCTTTTGCCATAACGACAAGCTCTGCACCAATTGAACGAGTGGCATTTTTCCTATCAGCCATATAATCTCCTTATTTTTTACTATTAAATCTGTTATTTATATGAAAAATACTTGAGTCTGGATTTGGAACATCACTTGAGAATTCAAGATAATAACCAATCTCACGCATTTTCTTTTCGATCTCCGAAAGAAGTTTTGAGGCTTCCTTCGAGCTACTCGCCCAAATATCAACCGTTGCGATTATTTCTTGAGCAGAAATTTCACCTTTCAGTCCATATTGCGGCGAGTTATCATCAATTCGAAAAGTTAAGGCTGGAAGTTTCTTGAAAATATTTTGTCCACTCAATGAAACAGCAACGCCAGTTTCTTTAAGCTTTTCGAAAATTTCTTGTTTTGGTAGAAACATTATTTCACTGCCTTCCTAACTTCTTCTCTGATTATTTTGATTGAATTGTTTCGGTTTTCCCTTAATGCCGGCCATAGAAACGGCTGAGCCTTATTTCCACGCCAGTCCGACCGATAGCTAACTTCAACTTCTGTGTTAGTGTTTGTGGACTGTCCTCTCGATCCAGTTCCAAACTCAACATAAGGCGCATATTCGAGATTAGTAGAAACCGTAGCGGTCACATTTTCTCCTTGAATTTTAGCCTTATCAGCTCTAATCGATTGCCGAAGTGCTCCACTATCAACGGGTGCTTTGTTTTTAGCTGAACCTTGAACTAACATTGCTGCTTTCGAAACTCCAGCAGCTAAAGCATTGTCGATCGAATTGAGGTTTCTGCTATTAATTATTGAAGTTGAAACCGAAACCCTCATAGGATTTTTCCTAAAATCAAGGTGTGTGAATCGAATCGTTTAACTTCAACTGTTTCAAAATCTCGCCCATCAATTCGCATTTTATCGCCAATTTCAATTTTTACAGAGGTTTCAGCTGTGATTGCGACACTGGCGTTTAATTTAGCACCTAACTCCTCAAAAACCTTACCAAGCTCCGAATAATTCACATTCGCCTTGAATTCGCTTTTTTTCGAGGTAGATTCAACCAATCCACCCTCTTCATCAAAATCCTTACGAACTTCGAAAACCTCAACTGTTTTGTCGTAAAATGTGCTTTTGATCGCCTTTTTAGCGCTATCTGGAAACAACATTTATCCTCCGATACGGCTTTAGAATCTCAACATAGCCGTCGAAAATTTCACTATCTTTCGCTGTTGCAAAATAGCTTTGCGCAGCGTTCTGATAGCTGATACTCTGGCCATTGTCGCTCAGGCTTGAGATTGCTCGTTCGGCGGTTCGATTTGCAGCACTTTCAAATTTAATAAAATTGCCACAGGTCATATTCGCGAGAATCCTAACTAATCGACGATCAAAATTAGCTTTCTCCGGAAGATTTAAATATAACGAGACACGGTCACAAATTTCGCCGACGGCAAACTTTAATAACTTTTCATCTTCAAAATTAGCAATTTCTTTCGCTTTAGCTATAACTTCTACTTTGAATTCTTCCTGTGGCATTTTATTATTCCTCAACTTTTTCGGTCTTTTTAGGCTTTTCTACTACCTCAAGAGGTTTTCCGCTTTCATCGCATGGCGTGTAATCCTCTGGGCGAGCCTGATATTGTTCAACTATGCCTGATGCCTCTTCGCCAGAACCAACCTTTACTGATTCTGGCACTCCAACGACAAGACCTGTTGAATTAACGAGAAAATACTTCATTTTTCCTCCTTTTAGGTTAATATTAAGCTAAATCAGCATAAAACACGAGATCTGGCTCAACAGCTTTTGTTCCTTGAGCGAAGAAGAGTGAAGCTTCAACCGAGTTTGAAAATGGCACTTTTTGAGGATCAAAATCAAACACGTTCACATCTTGAGCGATTGCTCCTTCGTGCATTGCAATGATTGCTTTTGTTTGGCGGTGGTTTGAGAAAATTCGAACCTGACCGTTAAACAAAACATCAACTTCACCAGTAATCTCGTTTTTAACCTTGTTTAGGTAGTTTGCGAGTTTACCATAAATTGCTGGTGTTACTGTCAAAACAATTTCGCTTCGATCTACACCATCTACCCAGTCGTTCTTTACAGTTTCAACTGTTTGAATAACTTTTTCGAGCACTTCCTCGATTGGTGTTGCTGAAGTCAAACTCTGAATCTCTGTTCCTGATTTAACAGCTTCAGCAAAGAATGCTGTATCAAGATATCGAGCTAGTGAGCTTGCTTGTGAGTTCTTTCGGCGTGTGATGAGGTCAGCAATACCAAACTGTTTAATATCAGTATTGTCATATTCCTCAACGATTTCTTGGCGGTCATCAATGTTATTAATAACACGTCCAGTATTGCGAACTGGTTCACCTTTTCCTGCGCCTCGTGCTGTGCCATATTCTTTCGAAACAGCGTTTTTCAAGCGATCGTAAGTTACTGATCCAGCGCTTGGGTTTCCAATTCCAAAAGTATTTTTAATTTTAGTTGAAACTGTTCCTTTTATAACAGCTTCGATGATTTGGCCTTTAATTTCAGCCAATTTTGCCTTTGTTGTGGCATTGTCGGAATAGATATTATGTGCATCTACTGCCATAAGATCCCTTTCTTTTCTTGAGTCTGATTAGAACGAACTTACACCATTACTTTGTGAGTAATTTGATGTCGTTCCTTGTGAATTATTTCCACCAACATCTTCGGGAGTTTTTCCGGCAAGTTTAGCTTTCACGCCTTTTTCAAGAGCAGAATTCCAAACTTTCGAAAGCCCTTCGATGTTCGAATTCATTTTTTCTGCGTCGGCATCGACAACATAATTCACGAATTCTGATGGAATTTCTTTCGCAGCAAGTTTTTCAGCGGCTTCAGTCCTGCGTTCTCGCATTGTGATTTTTCTTTCGCGTTCTTCGAGCTCACTGATTTTCGCTTTTTGAGCTTCCGCAGCACGCTCTTCATCGCTAAGCTTTGCCTTTCGTTCCCATTCTTTCTGGGCTTCGGCAAGCCGCTTTTCGAATTTAGCCTCATCTTTAGCACTTTTTTCGTTCAAGCGCTTCGACATGATTTCATTCACTTCATCTTGCGTGAAAGTTTTCGGTTCATTCCCCTGTTGATTCTGATCTACACCGTTTTCACCAGCAGGTTTTGTTGAATTAGGATCGTTCTCCATATTCTCCTTTCGATTTTACGCTTCTCAGCTTGATATTCCGCCCCAAGCGCGACTTTTGGCTTGGGCTTGCTGTGTTTTTCGCAAAAAGAAAAACGACTCTCAGCTGTATGCTAAAAGTCGCAAATGGTTCTGGTAATATTATAGCATAATGTTTATTCTTATGCAATATTTTTAATAACGGACATTGTTCTCAAGATTTTCTCGCTCTTCGATCATTCGTTTTTGAATATATTCTGGGGCGTTATAGAAAAACGGCTTGCCATTCTCGATTGATTTACGAGCGGCTTCAACGCAATCTTTGATGTGTTGCTCATCTCCACCAATCACTAGAAAAGCAGGTTCTCCAAAATCATCAAATATTTTAAATTTTCGCGCGTATTCATCTAAGACTTCGTCGCTATACCACAAACCATAAACTCCAACTGTGTCTTCGTGAGTGAATTCATATTTTTTCATTATAATTTTGAGATCCTTTCTAGTAATTCATTAAACATATTGAAGCTTTCCGGCAAATATTTTTCATAAAGCTCAATTTCCTTTTTATCGTCTCGAGCAGTTGCTGAAAACATTTCGGCAAATGCCTCCGAACCAAGAAAACGCTTTTTATGATTTTCAATTTGCTCCTTACTTAATTTTACACCTCTTATCGTTTTTCTGCCATCCCAATATTTCTGTTCGTGACCCATTCCGAAGACTCTTAACCCGTTACTAAACGCAGCACCACCATATAAATCAAAAATACTTGCTAAATCATTTTTTGAATAACCATTTTCAAGTTCATTTTTAAGCTCAACAGACAAATTGTGTCGTCTATAGGCTAAATTTCTTCCTTCTTTAGTTTTTAGATATCTATTTGCTTCGTCAAAAACGGTTTCACCAAGAGTTTTACCGTTAGAAAGTTCAAACTTACAAGTAGCTCCATAAAATGAACCACGCCCTGCTCGATGATCGAAACCGTGACCATATTCGTGTAGAAAAACCTCAAATGGCTTTCTTATATCTTTTCGATTTCCAGTTGAACCATCGAATATACCAGCTATACGAACACTTACCTTATTTCCAAGCACGCTAAAGTTGTCATTCCCGAGTGGTGAATCTTTAAAAGATAACTCACTCGAAAATTTAGCCCAAATAGAACGATGAGTTTCCGGCATTGCGTTTAATTTTCTGACAACTTTTTCCCTAATATCGTCAGTTTTTAATGCTTGAGCAAGCGAATCTTCAAGTTTTAAGCTCTTAATATCAGAATTATTAACTTTTTTAGTTGGTGGTTTTTTAATTTTAACTTCAATCTTATCATCTGCCGGCGAAATACTCGGCGTTGAAACTGGCTCAGCTTTCGATATTCCGCTAACTTTTGCCCATTTTTCATAGCTCATATTTGGTGTCTCGTAATTCTCTCCCGTTTTTGGGTTTCTGGCGATTCGAGTTTCTGGATCGAATTCTTCACCAAAATATGCAGCTGTCGTTGTTCGGCAAAGTGGGTGAAATGGCGGAAAGTTCACGCCTTGTTTAGCTTCACTGATTTTAAAAACTTTATGGTCTTTATGTTGGCAAATATCACTAGTGCGGCCGTCCAGTGTTGCAATAATACGGTATTTTTCAACTCCTAGCTCTTGATAAGCTCGCAGTTCTGCTGAATTGTGGTAAAAAGCAGATTCAGTGCGAACAAGCCGTTCAGCATAAAATCGCCCAACATCAAAACGTTCACGAACTTCACGGATCGTTTTTTCAGGACTTTGCCCAATTGCTACAGCTGTAGCTATTTTCGAATTGATTTGCTCAGCTAAAATATCAGTATTTGCCCAGATACGGTTCGAAAAATGCTTTCCTTCGATTTTATAGTTCAAAATTTCCTGCACAGTTCGTGAGTTTAATTTCGAAAAGGTCAAAAGTGAACCAAATTGCTTTTCGATGTCAAAAATAGCTTGATTATACGAATTATTAATTGTGTTTATAACCGAATTAGCTGTAAGGTTATTCTGTTCAATTCCAGCCTTTTTTAGTTCTGCCCAAATCTGGTTATTGAGCATTTCTAATCTTGTCATTCTGAAATCGTAATTCTCCGGTAGATATTGATTTAATCCGAGTCGTTCCATTTCAGCTTTAAACCTTGCTATATTTCCGCTTGGTTCAATGCCTTGTAGTGCAAATTTGTCAAAAGTTTTGTCGTTGCGGTAATAATTGGCATATAATTTCTTAATTTCACGAATTGTTCGAATTTCGGCATCAGTATAAGCGTTTTTTATCCGGTGAATATAGCTCAAAGATTGTTGCTCTTGGTTTTCAAAGCGAGCAGCAGCACGGTTTTGCCAATAATTTATCGTGTTAGTCTTGATTTTTTCTTTGTTTTGTGGTAATATTAAATCATAAAGAACACTGTCGTGTCTTGCATAAGAGGCGGCGGTGTTCTTTTCTTGTATAGAAATAAAGTTTTTAATACCGAACTGAGATACTCTTTTCTTAATTTCATTCCTGAGAAATGTAGTTTTTTCCTCAGAATCTGAAACAATTTCATAAATAACCGAGTGTGTTCCTTGCTGGAGCGCTTTTTTTGTCTGATTTTCTACTGAACGAGCACTTGAAACTTGCTTAATCTCTACTTTTTGACCATTTACTATTAAGTCTGGCATCTTTACTCCATCTGGCTTCTCTACTCGGCGGACAGCGTAAATTTGAGCATCACTCCCTAATTCTCCGCGAATAAACTCTACAATAGAGCTCTCCTTATCACTCAATGGATAATTCTTCTCAAACTCCCAACTATCATCGAAATTATCAAAAAAAGCCCGATACCCCGAGCTTGTTAACTCGGGGACTATTGGATCTTCTGGTTTTTTATTCTTTGGCATCGTTCATCTCATTCTGATCTGTAATTTCAGCATTATTCATTGTGTTGTCTGCTTCGTTTTTCTCACTCAGTGCAAGATCTACTGTCTCTTTGGCATCTCGCACAAATGAAAGCTGACTGACAAGCGTTTCACGATCTACGAGTCCGTTGAGGTTGTTGATAATCTGGCTGGTTTCAAGATCGTTTTGTGGTAGGGCTCGTTTGAAGACTACATCAATATCTTCGGTTGAAATTTTATCCATCTTTGAACCTTTTACAAGGAAGGAATTATAAATTCGGAATCGTTCGAGTAAACTTCGCTCGAAATATCGCTCTTTATCTTTGATATGTTGTTCGAAGTCAAGGAGCTTATAGAGAATCGCCACACCGCTCGAATTGCCGGCAAAGTTTTCATCACTCATATCCGGTGTCATTGAAATTTTATGAATATCAGCTGCAATAGTTTTTCGAAGAACGTCAGCATCGGCCTCATCAATAGATTTCACGATATACTCAATTTTGGCGTCTTGTGGAACGTTTGCAACAATTCGGCTGTCTTTTAGCATTGCTTGTTGCTCTGGGGTGAAATTTGTGCCATAAAACGCAAGCAGTGCGTCAACCAGTCGTTCACGGTCAATTACGCGGTCAGATTGGAGAATATTATAAGCATCAATCAATGGTAATACCGGTTCTGAATCTCCCATTCGGTCTGAACCGTTTAAATATTCAACAATTGGCACTTCGCCAAATCTATGCTCGGTTCTAATATCTTTACCCGTTTCTGAGTCGCTTTCGAAAATAAGTGTTCCGCCCTTCAAAATACCTTCTTGTGTGTATTCTGGCGTTAAAATTGTAATTTGGTATGAATCTCTTTCGATTTTTCCGTGCGCATTGATAATTTCTTCATAAACTATAGCGAACATCTTTTTATGTTCAACTGTTGTGTCATGAACTAAAATTATATTTCGTGGATCAATCTTTACGCTTCGAACTTCTGATTCTTCATTAGCATAAATTCGCTCATAAGCCACACCATAAATGCTGGCGTGTGTTGCGAGTTCGACATCAAGATTTGAAATCGCTTGCTTACGGTATGAGTTATTCAAGCTCTCAATGTCTATATCTTCACTTGAAAGATAATTAACTGGTGATCCAAGCAAATAACCAACATTAATTTTAGTAATATATCGTGCAAAATTAGTGATTGCGAGAAGTTTATTCGGCGCTTCACGCAATGTTACAGGTTTATTTGCGTAATAATCAGCAAGAATCTTAAATTTAGCTCGGTCTTGCTTGCGTTTGTCGCTTTCGATTAGGTTTTTTATCAATTTTCCTGTTATTTCTGTTTTTTGGGGTAAGCAATAAAATTTTTCCATATTTCCTCCTTTTGCTCTTAGAAAATTAGTGAGTTTGTGCCTGTTGAGCCTCGATTTGAATTTGTAATAATGATCGGCTCGGCTCTAGCGGTGCATTGCTCGAAGATTCCGGCCAAAATATCACACATGTCATCGTGGGCATTTTTACCTTTGCGTTGGTATTTCAGAACTTCATTAGCAGCTTCTGGCCATTTCTTCTGCCAATTCGGCGGCATAAATAAATGATTCTGTAGCCACGCACTCGATGATAGAATGCGGCTTTCCTTGTTCTTAGTTTGCGTTGGCGTTTCAATAACCACTTTCGAATTTCCATTTTCTTCCAGAATCCTTTTCACATTACGCGCAAAACCGCGACCGCCGTTGTTACTTTCGATCCTAGCAATGCTCACGTCACCGGAATCCAACATTTCAGCAACGGCCTTTTCAGTAAATTCCATCGGCTTGTCGGTGTAAGTTATGTCAGTTATATAAACATCTTGACCGTGTTTAATGTAATTCGCACTAGCAAGGAAGTCAGCACCTTTATCGGCAGTATCGGTGATATTTTCGACAATTCCCTCAGGCAATTCATCCCATTCCATAAATGGCTTAAATAATCGTCCCGCAACGTCAATTGGTTTTTGATTATAATTCGCCTCCACAATATCCATGTTCATCGCTCGAGTCTTTTTCTTAAAAGTCTCGTAGTTCAGAATATCATCGCACAGCATTTTGGGTTTACCTTTTGGAGTTTTTGTCACAGCACGATATTCAATCACTCGTGGCTTAAATTCCTCGATAAATCGCCCAGCAAGGTCACCAGTCGCCCAGCGTGTCATCACAAGGATTATTTTCCAATCATTGCCCTCAACACGCGAGAACATCGTGTTATTAAACCAATCCCAATGTTCATCGAGCACACGTTCGTTGTAGGCCTCCTGCGAGCTTTTGATAACGTCATCGATAATGAGAAAATTCGCACCGAATCCTGTTGCTGTTCCCTTTGGGCTGGTAGCGAGATAGTTTGGCTCGCTTGAACCCTCCAAGCTCCACATTGAAGCGGCCGCCTCGCCATACTTTACGCGAGTTTCTGGGAAGATATCAGAATAAATGATATTCGAGCCAGCTTTCTCGGTTTGAATCATATTTCGAACATTTCTTGCAAAAATTCCAGAAACCGTATCGTTATATGATCCTGTCATAACTTTTGCTTTTGGATTCTTTCCAAATAGCCAAGCAGTTAAATTTTGAGCAGTCAATGATTTTCCATGTCGTGGTGGTGCATTGATTACAAGCGTTTGCTCGTCGCTTTCAATAAACTCTTGAATCTGTTTACAAAAATCTTTCAGGTATTTGCGTTCTTCCTTATAAAAATTCGGATGCATTAATTTGCAAAATTCAAATAAATCAATTCTCGCAAGCTCAAGCTTAAGCTCTCTTTGAACTTCTGGATTTTCGAGTAGTGCTTTGTTCATTTTTTAATGCCTTTCGAATTTCTGCTGCAGTTAAACCTTCGAATGGTCGTGGATTTGTTTTTTGTTCCACTTCCATTTGAATTCCTTGTTTTGCCTTTCCCTCGGTTCGGTCTGTGATCTCAATTGTATTGTAGAGTCCAGCCTTTTCGCTATTTCTTGCATCATAGACTCGCCTAAACGCCACTTCTTGAGCCATAGTTCGCTGATCATCTGGGTGGTCAATCGCCCATTGATTAAATTCCTTCACCGTTAAGCTTAAAAAATAGTGATATTGATAAGAAATGCTATCTTCCGGTTTCCACCTTCCGCGATTATTCGGAATATTTCCTTCTGGCTGTCCGAATCTGCGGTTCAGTGGCGGTTTTCCTCTACCGACAACATAGTCTTTTTTTGGCTCAGTTTTCTTTTTGGTTGTTGCCACGTATTTTCCTCCTTCTAATTATTTTTCAATTTTTCTCCTACTTCTATTGGTTGAACGTTCATAATGAAGATTGTTAGCAATTAAATCGCCGATCGTTTTTTCTTTCAAAAAACCACGCTTTCCAAGAAGAATAATTTTCGGCTTCCGAATTATGCTGTTCTTTGAGGAATATTCACCATCTATTTGAAGTTCAGCTAAAATTCGGCGGTTTGCTTCATTAAATAGAAAAATCTTATTATTTCGCTCACGAAACCAAAGCTCAGAATTTAATCCACATTCCTTTAAAATGTCATTTGCTGCAAATAGCGCTTGCTTAATAAGCTTTTCTCGCTCAAAAATTTCAGCTCCAATCGCTCTTGTGCTTAATATTCTTGTTGTTGCGATGTTTTCTAGTTCTGTTATTGGGATATTTTTTATCATAGAATCTCCAGTTAAATTTATTTTTTCCCACCAAAAAAGCGGACACTGAATTATCAGTATCCGCAAATGGTTCGTAACTTTATTATACTATTTTTTGCTACTTTTAGCAATTTTCGGAAAGCTAGATATTGACAAAATTAAAGTTGTTTGTTATAATTAGAAGGATTTAATTTTGAAAAATCATAAAAACCCCAACAAAAGTCTCAATTTTATTAGTTTAATATTGGGGCTTTTTGTTTTGTCTCAATAATAAAATGGAGATATCTATGATTTTTAAACTTGATGAAAAAAGGAAAAATACAATGAGAGAAAGGCTTGGGGAGGCGTGTCAATTTATTGATGACGAACGCTATTTGCCGATGTTTCGAAATAGGCAGAAACGATTCCCTGAGGAATTTGCAAAAAGTATTGAACTTGCCAAGAAAATTAAAAACGGCGCGAGTAAATATTTTGCTCATATTTGGAGTTCCAAAAATATAAATAAATCACTTGAAATTTTACGTAGCATTATTAATCGTGCTAAATCTTTGCTTGCAAAAATTCGTTTTGAGAAGAAACAGCTAGCTAGAATTAGTAAATCTCAGAAAGGTGCGAATATTTCTTTACGTGAAAGATATCTGGAGCTTAAAAATGCTAAATTAGCTCATAGCTCACTATTGTAATTTAAATTTATTTTTTATTGAAATTTGGGTTTCTAACCCTTTCTTTCTTGCGCTTTGTTGAAAATATTACAACATATTATCTTTTTATTGTAAAATAGTAAAAAATATTCAAATTACAATGTCAAATAAAATGCTTGTGTTATTTCATGAATGGAGTCTGCAATGAGATGATTTCATAAAATTTTAATAAAAAAATAAGCCGAAATGGTTTATATAAATGTTGCTTTAATTTTATTTATTTTTTATATAAAGGAGATTTAGATTTATGTTTGAAGATTACTCGCCTGCCGAGAAACAGGTTTATCAATATATCGAATGGTGTCAATTTATTGCTAATTTTACCGAAGCAACCATTAGGAGTAAACGTTCATATTGCTGGAGTTTTATTGAAAAAATGAACATTCATGATATTAAAGAGATTACGGAAAATGAAGTTAACGAATGGGTGCGCTGTCGTCTTTCTGGAGATAAGGGCTTTTCAAAAATATCAGTGAACGCTTTGAGGTCTGAGAAAATTCAGATAATGGCTTTTCTTAAATGGGTTCACAATACACAGGGTGGCACTAAAATTCGCTTTCCGTATATAGTTAATCCAAAACCCGAACCTGTTAACCGTAAATTCTATAGTTGCGCAGAAATAGACGATATGATCGATAAATGTAAAAACTTAAAATCTAAAATGATAATTTCACTCGCCTTTGATACTGGACTTCGTCGAATTGAAATAGTGAATATTAAATTCTCAGATATTGTAGGTAATCAAATTAAAACTATTGGTAAAGGACGAAAGCTTGGATTTGTTTATTTTTCAAATAGAACTAAAAAATTAATTGAACAGTTTTCAAAAACTAACGAATCAGGAGAAATATATTTACTAAAAAGACGTGAAGAATGTAGGGCGGAATCTTGTGCTTCCGTCATGACGGAACAATTAAAACGTGAATTGTCTAAAATAGGATACCCTAACTTTCAGATTCATGAACTTCGTCACTCTTTCGCTACCGATTTGCAGAAAAAAGGTGCAAGGATTGAAGAAATTCAAAAATTAATGCGCCATGGAAATCCAGCAGTTACTCAGCGTTACCTTCACGGGCTTGATGGTGTTTTAGGTGTATTATACCATATTTTTCGAATTCTTTCCAGGATTACAAACTTTCAAAATTATTTCAAGCTATTTTTCTTCATTCAAAATTTCGCTAATTTCACTTTTCGAAAGCTTGCGCCAACGCTTTTTATCATTTTCGAAAATACTAATTTGCGAATTTTCAAAAGGAATTTTATTTGTTGCACACCATTTTTGCATTTTTGCTAAATTTTCAATATAAAAAGTAATTCCATCAAAGCCAAAATCATAATTTTTAAAATTAAGGCGCGTTTTGTTCGGATTCTTTTTTGCTGAAATCTCCACAAAATCCTTAACCGCAAAATCTGGATAGCCCAAAGCCTCGCCCATCAAGCGTGTTTTTTCTTCAAGATTTTTGGCGTAATTTAGCTTTTCCGCCTTTAAATATTTCTCTAAATTTTCTCGATTTCGAAAAGCAAAAAGTCTAACCTTCGACTTTGTGCGATTTTTATCCCAAATCTTGTGCGTATAAACATTCTTGCGAAAAAATATTTTCCAGTAAAATAACTCGCGGATTTCTGTAAAGTTCGAAGTTCTAAAATCCAAAATCATTGAGCTTCGCCAGCCTTTTTGAAAGGCTTTTCGTATCTTTTTCTTCATCGCAACCAATATTGTATATCCCAAACAGTAATATATTTTTATTCTTTTGGTGGCGTAGCTTTTACAAAGTTAATTTTTAGACCTTCATTTGTGAAACGTTTTTCGTAAGTGGTCATAACTTTATAATTTTCGTTCAAATTGCTTTCGTGAAGATCAAAACTGAGGCGTTCAATTCGCCAGCCTTCCGCCACAAGTTGCTCCAAACTCCAATCAAAAAGATCTTTAGCGTCAGTTTTAAAATATAAAGCACCATTTTCCGCTAATAATTTTGCATAAATTCGCAAAAAAGTTGGGTGAGTTAATCGGCGACCGGCATTTCGATTTCGTGGATATGGATCCGGAAATGTAACCCAAAGATATTTTACCGAATTCTCAACGAAAGCATCAAGAAGTTGATCGGCTCGAGCCCTTAAAAAGCGAATATTTTTTATACCATCTTGTTCGGCCTTAATTGCACCTTTAACTAGCCTATCAGCTTTAACATCAACCGCTACAAAATTCTTGGTTGGATTTTTTGCCGCTAAAGCTTCGCTGAAAAATCCAGTTCCCGCCCCAATTTCAAGGTTATCGACTTCGGCATTTTCCTTATTCCATTCGTCAAATTCAAAACAAATTGCAGAATTATTAAAAAGTGCAAATTTATAAAGTTTGCGTTTTCGAGTAATTATAAAATCTTTCGGGTTTAAAAAAGCCATTTTTCTCCTTTATTGATCTGTTATTTTTAAAGCTTCATCGCTAAGAGAATTTTCATTAAACTCATTTGCATGAATTTTATTGCGTGCATGCGAATAAAACAATTCGAAATTCGCCATTTCTTTATTCGAAAGTCCACCTTGTGGAGAAAAGTCTTCATCTTTATCAAACTGCTTGCGTTTTTCTTCCTCCTTCTTCGCCTTTTTCTGAGCTTCACGCGCTTCTTGCAAAACTGGTCGACTCAAATCAAGCTGGATTGTTCCATCGGCAGTATATAGAGCTAGGCTCGCAACCACTAAAACAATTGTAATCCCCAAACTTCCAGCAATAAATATAATTAAATTCCTCGAACCGTTAACTTCTTTTTGTGGTTGTGATGATAAAGTAGTAATTTTCTTTTTAATTTTTTTCCAAAAATCATTCATTTGCTGCTCCTGTTGTGTTTTTCATAACGAATTCATGAACTTGAATCTTCAGCAATTTCGCTTAATTTTGTCGTATTATAACTCACTTCTCGTCGCAATTTTCGAACTTTTTCAAGCTTTAAATAAAATTCTCTTGGATTTTTTACACAATCCTGAGTGGTTAATTCTGAAAGTTCACGCTCATAATTTTGAAAATTATCTCTAAAATAACGGAAATTTTCATCGAATTCTGCTGTTAATGAAATCAACCCTGCATCATTTTTCTTATTCAAAGCAATTCGAGCATTAAAATTCGACATTAGCCCATTCGAGATTTTTTCATAATCTTTACCTAAATTAACTCGCTTTAAGGCATCCTCTGAACGTAGCTTTTTTAAATCTTTCTTTAAATCTGTGCATTTTTCACTGATTTTCGAAAGTTGTACATCCGTTGGCTTCTCTTTTGCGGCCTCTTCAGCAAAAACCGCCTTCGAAAATTGCATTACAATTAACAAACCACATAACGCAAAAACTATTAAAAATCCAGATTTTTTTCGAAAATTAACCAATTTAGTCCTCATCTTCAGCGATTTCAATTTTTAATTCTTTTAACTGGCTTTCATCAACTACACTTGGCGAATTCATCATTACGTCAACACCTGAACCATTCTTAGGGAACGCCACAACTTCACGAATATTTTCTTCGTCCATCAAAATCATGAAAATTCGATCCAAACCGAATGCACAGCCCGCATGTGGTGGAGCACCAAATTTAAAGGCGTTTAGCATTGCGCCAAATTTAGCCTCAACATATTTTTTGTCATATCCAAGAAGGCCGAAAGCTTCATACATTACTTCTGGATTATGATTTCGAACAGCGCCTGAGCAAATTTCATAACCATTCATCACCATGTCATACTGATCAGCTTTAATCGCCAATTTTTCAGCATCAGTTTTAGCATTTCGAAGAGCTTCAACGCCGCCTTTTGGCATAGAAAATGGATTATGGCCAAAATCAACTTTCTGATTTTTCTCATCAAATTCATAGAATGGAAAATCAACAACCCAAGCCAAAGCAACTTCATCATTATTTTTTAAATTGAAGAAAGCAGCAAATTCATTTCGAAGGCGACCCAAAACTTTATTTACAACTTCACGTTTATCTGCGCCAAAGAAAATCGCATCACCATCTTCTACGCCAGTTTCTTCTTTAATTTTCGAAAGTTCATTTTCACTCAAAAACTTCACAATCGGACTTTTTGCTTCACCTTCGGCATATGTAATATAAGCCAAACCGCCAGCACCCTCACTTTTAGCAATTTCAGTGAAGTTATCAATTTGCTTACGACTCAAACTTGCACCATTTTTTACACAAATCGCTTTTACGCATTCAGCATTTTTAAACACGCCAAATTCAGTTTCAGCCAATGCATCATTTAGATCAATCAATTCCATTCCGAAACGCAAATCAGGCTTATCACTACCGTATTTCTCCATCGCAACTTCATAAGGAATCCGCGGAATTTCTTCGCTCAAAAGTTTCTTTCCAGCAAAATTTTTCACCAAATCTTTAATAAGAACTTCCATTTCGGTTCGGATTTCTTCACCACTTTCAACAAAAGCCTTCTCGAGGTCTAACTGATAAAAATCCCCATAAAGCCTATCCGCGCGTGGATCTTCATCGCGGAAACAAGTAGCGATTTGATAGTATTTATCAATCCCGCCAACCATTAAAAGCTGTTTGAACTGCTGTGGAGCTTGCGGCAAAGCATAGAATTTTCCAGGATGAACGCGACTCGGAATTAAGAAATCACGCGCACCTTCTGGGCTAGAGTTAGCAAGAATTGGCGTTGCAATCTCAACAAATTCACGGTTTTCCATGAATTTTCGAATTTCACGATAAAATTCTGCACGGCGACGCAACATTTTTTGCATTTTTTCACGACGCAAATCCAAGAAACGATATTTCAAACGCAATTCTTCATTTGATTTTTGACCATTATCAGAAACTGTGACAGGTAGAGGTTCGCTTCGATTTAAAATTTCAAAATCTTCAACTACTAATTCAATATCACCTGTCAAAATATGCGGATTTTTCAAGTTTTCATCTCGCTCTTTAACTACACCAGTTGCCGAGACAACAAACTCATCCCGACATTTTTCCGCCAACTTAAAACTATCCATAAAATCTGGTGAAATCACAAGTTGAAGCAATCCAGAATGATCACGTAAATCAATAAAAATTAAGCCACCGTGATCGCGCCGAGAATTAACCCAGCCTTTTACTGTAATTTTTTCACCCACCATATTTTTTGAATTTTTCGTAAGCGTTCGCATATTTCTCCTAATTTCTGAATTTAACTCTTTATATTTTACCACATTTTACTATTTTTTGCGAATGAAATCCGTCAAATTGACAATTCCAGCTAGATCACCATTTTTTTCAAGCAAGATTGCATAATTTTTATCTTTCGAAATCATTTTTTCGAAAGCATCTAGTGCGCTAATATCCGACTTTAATGAGAAAAAATCCTCACGCATCACTTTTTGTGCTTTTTTCGAGTCACTCGAATCTATTTTAGTAATGTCCTCTAAGAAAATTACACCTTTAACACTAGTTTCTTCTGAGTCCATCACTGGAAAAATATTTTGCTTAGTCTTAAAAAGTTCATCAATAATTAACGGCGTCAATAAATCATTTGCATGAATAATAGCCATTTTCTCGCCCGAAATCCCTTTCTCTAAAGCATTTCCTTCTTTAAGCTCAAAAATTTTTTCAATCCATTTTTGTTCGTTTTTATCTAAGATTTGGCGATGTTTTTCTAAAAAATGCAGAAGTTCTTCTTTGGAGTAAAAAGCCCAGGGCTGTTTCTTATTCGCCATTTTTGAAAGTCGATTTTGAATTCGCAAATTTTGTGCAAAATAAATTCCACCAAAAATTGGAATAGTTTTTCGGTTAATTTTTAAGGCAATGCTTGAAAGCACACCACTTTTCAAAATACCTTTCGAAACTAAGAAAACTACAAAAATGATTAACGTCGCTTGATAGAAATCAACAACTTTTGCAAATGAAACTACTGATAAAATCATTAAAGCACAGCCAAAATAGCGCAAAAAATAATTATAGACTGGAGCAAATTTCTTTTTATTGAGCATCTTTTCTGCTCGCTTATCGCCCGCATCAATTCGGCGCTGAAGCTCAAATTCTGAAAAATCAACTTCTTTCTCTTTTAATGAAAAAACAATAAGCATTAAAACTAAGAAAAATATACTTATTAATAGCATATCCTAATTGTACCATATTTTAGTAATTTTGAAAAAGCTTATTTTTATGTTAAAATGGTAATAGTTAATGAAAGGAGATTATGGCTCAAAAGAAAGATAAGGCAAAAAACCTTGCTAAATTTAAGGATTTTGTCGATGATAATAAATTTGCGATAGTTTTTAGTGTTCTAGTCGTAGCTTTTTTGGGTGGAATTATTTGGTTATCAAGTCTTGAAAAAATCGATTTAAGTAAGGTTGATATTAGTAAAGAAATTCCCGCAACTGCAGATTCTGGAAATATTGCAGAACATGTTTACCTAAAAAGCGATTCAAAGGTAACACTAGTTGAATATGGTGATTATCAATGCCCTGGATGTAAAACTGCATCAAACAGGATTAAGGCTATTGCAGAAGAATATAAAGGTAAAATTAATTTAGTTTTTCGAAATTATCCACTAGTTTCAATACACCCAAATGCTCTAGCTGCCGCTAGCGTTGCAGAAGCCGCCGGACTTCAAGGTAAATATTGGCAAATGCACGATTTACTTTATGATAAACAGGATGAGTGGACATCTTCAACGGCTAATGACCGGATGGACTACTTCATAGAGTATGCGAACGAGCTTAAATTGAATATTGACCAATTTAAAAAAGATATCGAAAGCGAAAAAGTCAAAGCAAAAATTAAATATGACCAAGCTATTGGAGCGAAAGCTAAAGTTTCAGGTACACCATCTTTCACCCTAAACGGAAAAGACCTGGACTCAAAAATCTGGGGTGATGACTCGAAACTAAAAGCTGCTTTAGACGAAGCTATAAATTCTAATAAATAATATCAAAAATTTTTATTACAATAAAAATCTCATCCACAATATGGATGAGATTTTATTTTTTGTCACTTTTTTATTGTTCAATGTAGCGTTGCCATTCAGCAGGCACCACATCCACCGCAATTATTTTCTTCCTTGAAGGAGGAAAATTGATTTTGATAGGCATGTGTTCTCCTTTTATTTGTGCAACTCACGCGCTCGACCGATATTCCTAATACTATAATTTTACGTTTTTGCGCGAGCCTATCAATCATTCTATCAAAAAAAATAACAAAAGTCAAGAAAACACGCTATTTTTCGTTTCGCCTCCTAAAAACCTCTTAGCGCTTATACTTATATAATACCTTATTTTATACATAAGCGCAATAGTTTTTTAAACTTTTTATGGTTTTTTAAAAATAGCCAATGTTGCCTCAACATCTTTTGGTATATTATATTTTCTACACCATTCATCAACAGCCTTTGACGCTCCGGGTAACGCCTGATTACCATAATCGTCGACAACAATAATCGCCCCACTCTCAAGATTATTCCATATTAAATTAAGTGGGTCTAAAATTGAATCATAATAATCTCCATCCAAAAAAGCAAAGCTAATTTTCGAAGGGATTTGTTCTCGTGAAATCTGATTAAACCAACCTTTTGTGATTTTTGGCATTTTCTTAACATTCGCTTTTCTTAAATTCGAAATAAGCTGCTTTTTGCTTGCGCAAAGCTCACCCTTTTTAAAATCCTCGCCCAAGGAATTTACATCTTCAACGGATTTCTCCGGAAGACCCTCAAAAGAATCATATAGCCAAAGATGCTTTTCACTGTTCCATTCCTCAATCTTTTTCGCCAAAAAAACACTAGTAGTTCCGACATAACACCCAAATTCAACAATATCACCAAAAATTGCGCGAGTCTTTTCGAGCTCGCGCAAAATTATTTGAATCTCACGTTCATTAACTTGATCACTTAGTAATTTCATTAGTATCTATTATACTACGAACGCTTAATTGTACCAACTATATCGTAAATCTCATTATCGTCAACAGGCTGAAACTCACCAGAAACCTCAACACCATTAGAGCCAGCTTCTCCGCCATAAAACTCTAATATATTGCCTCCTCCAGATATTGCATATTTTTTACCTTTTGAATCGATAATTCCGACCTTACATTTTTGTGAAGAATCGGTCTTACCTTGCTTAGTTGATAAACAAATTAGATTTCCTGATATTGTTATTATCTTTGAAGACTCTTCTTTCTTATTATCATTTACACCACGATGTACTGAAGGTATTGTAAAATCAAGGATTTTAACTACAAAAGCAGTCGCAAAAACTATCGCTACTAAAACTAGAATTATCAATATTGAAGTTAATTTCTGATGGAAAGATTCTCTTTGATATTTTGAAATTTCTCTCATTTTATTATTTCAAGAATCCCATCACAATAATTACAACCAAACTAATAATCGTTAAAATCGCCATAATTGGAGCCGTTCGTTTTACCCAGTTTTTATATGGTACACCAGCAAGTGCTAAACCAGCCATCAATGATGCGATCGTTGGTGCAATCATATTTAGCAATCCCGAGGCTGTCGCAAATGCAACAACAGCAATCTCTTTAGTAGAACCAGCTAAACTTGCAACAGGTGCAATAATCGGCATTGTTGCCTCCGCTAAACCTGAAGATGAAGGAATTATAAATGACATTGGAATATAAAAGATAAATGCCAAAACGCCAAATATTTGTGAAGGAACCTTGCGTAACAAATCCTCACCCCAATAGACAATCGTATCTTGAATTCCACCAGCACGCATCAAAACACCAATTGCAGCAGCAACCGCAATGATTAATGCAACATTTAATAGATCAGCTGAACCTGCAAGAAAGGTATTAGTCACCGAAACATCTTCTTTTTTAAATTCTTCATAATATAGAATTTTAATAAGAACCGTCGATATCAAGAACAATGCTGAAATTTCATTAAAGTACCAACTACCGAACGCTACTGAGTGTTCAAAACCGAAAACTGGTCCAACAACAGGTAACGTAGCAAGCCATTCATGCCATTCTTTAAAGAAAGAAACCCCTAAATCCTCCCACGGAATCAATGACATAACCATCACAAGGAATGTAAAGCCAAAAATTCCCATAACGAATTTTCGTTCAAGAGTAAATTTTGGAATATTCGAAGCATCGATTGCTTTAACTGCTGGTTTACCTTTTGAGTCTTCAGCATAACCACCAGCTTTAACTTTTCCAGCATATCGCATCGTGAAGATGATTGAAGCGATCAAAGATACAACCAAAATAACAAATTGAGGTAAAAGAACTTTTGAAAGATCCGCCCCGGCAGCATTTGCGGCAATTCCTGTTGAGAATGGATTAACAGTTGACGCTAAAACACCAACTCCAGCACCCAAAACAATCACCATTACTGCGGTCATTGCATTATAGCCAGCCGCTAACATAATTGGCACAACTAATGCATAAAAGGCCACCGCCTCCTCTTGCATACCGTAAGTTGTTCCGCCAATCGCAAAGAGTGTCATTAAGACTGGAATCAACCATTTCTCTTTGCCTTTCATCTTTTTAAGAAGCCCACCGATTGAAGCATCGAGAGCACCAGTTTTCATTACAACGCCCAAAAATCCGCCAAGGATTAGCACGAACACAATCACGTCGAGTTTATTCACCATTCCATAAATTGGTGAAGTGAAAATATCCCAAAAACCTTGTTTTAGATTAATATAGAAATCTTTATTATCCTTTTTGGCATTTTCGTAATCTTTTTTAGCGTTTTTATATCCTTTGCTTTCAGCATCAGAAGCTGAAATCTCATTTTTCGGATCCTTAACTTCCTCAACAACCTTCAAACGCTTTTCAGTTCTAGTATAACTTCCTGATTTGATTGAAGATTCACCTTTTTCATTAGTTGTGTATTCATATCGCCCTGACGGAATCAACCAAGTTAATCCCGCCATAATCGCGATTATAATAAACAAAACACTAAAAGCTGAAGGTGATTTAAAAACTTTCAGTTTTTTCGAAACCTTTTTATCAGTTTTCTTTGCATCAACTTTTTTTGTAGTCATTTTTTCTCCTAAATTACAAAGTTAAAGCCATCACTGCTTTAATTGTGTGCATTCGATTTTCAGCTTCATCAAACACAATTGAAGCGTTTGAGTTGAAAACCTCGTCCGTAACTTCCATTTCTTTTAAGCCATATTTTTCGAAAATTTCTTTTCCAATTTTTGTATTTAAATCATGGAAGGCTGGCAAACAGTGCATGAATTTTACATTTGGGTTGCCCGTTGCATGAAGAAGTGCAGTATTAACTTGGAATCCTCGAAGCTGATGAATTCGCTCTTCAAATTTATCTTCTTCGCCCATTGAAACCCACACGTCAGTATAGATGAAATCTGCACCATGAGCGGCACCATATAGGTCATCTGTAATTGTGATTTTCGC
>QWCT01000379.1_pt1 | contig 40165 bp, 32 predicted proteins | sample 1972681 | NCBI WGS metagenome assembly QWCT01 (sample SAMN09866701, study PRJNA288562) | Human oral metagenome isolate pre3_saliva, whole genome shotgun sequencing... | isolation source: mouth | host: Homo sapiens | place: USA: California | reverse complement strand
CTTTTTCTTCTGCATTTAAATCTCTAACGTTGTCGTATTGGTTCTTCGTATTAGCTCCACGAAGTTGCTTATCTACTTTCTTGAACCAAGCGTTATTTAATTCTTTACTGCGTTTATCGATTACAGCTTCTCCTTCCAGGTAGTCAAGAAGCATTAATGTGTCATTGAAACCTTTCATGTAATGATCGATTTCTGCACGAGATGCAAGATCGTTTGGATTAGTGTTATACCATTGGTTTCCGTCGTTTGGACGTTCGTACGCCATGTTTAATCCAAGTGCTTTAAAGTCACCGTTTGGACTTGTTTCAGCAGGTGATTGTAACATACCTTGTGCGAATGCTTCTAAGTCAGTTCCTTCACGGTGTCTTGAACCACCTAAGTAAACCATACGGTCATTTACGTGAGTTGTTTCGTGAGTAAATGCAGAGATACCGAAGTCACTAATCATACTAGTAACCATGAAGAATACTGAATCATCTTTATAAGGGTTACCGTAAATACGAGCTACTGCTCCCATACGCCAGTCAGTTGCGTGATAACGACCTGTTGGACCGTATAGTTCGCGAACTGGAGCAATGTCTTTACCGCTGTTAGTGTGACCGTATTTGTCAGTACCTTCTGGATAGTTTTGGTTATCTAGTACTGGTGTTGGTACCATGTTGTTGCTCTTAAGCAGTTGGTTACGAACTTTATCTAATGATAAACGAGACCAGAAGTCTAGATAATTTTGTTGAGCTTTTGCTACTTTATCGATTTCTTTCTTGAATGCTTCACGCTCTGCTGCTGTGTTCTTACCATATTTCTCAAATGAACTGTAAGCCATAGTGTTATATGTTGAGATTAAGAACATGTGAGCATCTTTTAAGTTAAGAAGTGGCAGAATCATCTTACCGTGAACATCATTATTTAATCCTTCGTATGCTCTGTGTTTCTTATCGGCAAATTCAGGAGTTGTTGTTTTTGGTTCAACGACATATACATTATCTTTAGTTGCTTTTATGAACCAATCGTTTAAGTCAGTATCACTTGTGAATAGACGCATGTTATAGTCTAAGCTTTTATGAACCAATCGTTTAAGTCAGTATCACTTGTGAATAGACGCATGTTATAGTCTAAGAAACTGTTTAACTCACCTATACCAATAGTTCCACCGATAGTTTCGCGATAAGCTTCTAAAGTTCTATCACCTTTAATGTTACTTTCTTTAGAACCAACTTTAATCAAGAAGTCTAAGACACTAACATTCTTACCGTAGAAATCAGGTTTGAATAACATTAACTCTTTAATGTTAAAGTTATCGAATTTAACACCGTAGTAACGGTTTAGGTAAGCTAATCCAAGAAGAACTGCAGCTTTATTGTCATCAATTTTCTTAATTAATGCACGTTTAGCAGCTTCATCAGTATTTAGTTGATGGTCTTCATTTTGAACTAACTTAGTAACGAATTTATTAAGGTTATCTTTAACATACTTGAAGCTTTCTTCTAGGTAAAGGTCCTTAATTGCATTTACTTTGTTACCACCTGTTCTTCCTAAGTGTTGATAAATAGGATCAGATTGTAATTCAACTGAACTTAATTTACTTTCGATAGCGCTGATTAAATCACTACGATCTTTATCAACAATGTTAGGAGTATAAACTATTTCTCCAAGTTCAGCGATGCTGTATTCTTTAACTTGTTTCACTTGAGATTCTTTAGATGAGATGTTAAAGATTTCTTTTGTCTTATCAGCGTAGTGAACAATAATGCGGTTGGCATCACCAAGTTCAGTTACGAATTCGTTATCTTTCATTGCAGTAACAGATAAAACTTCTGTAGTTAATAATTTAGAACCTGCTGGAATCTTGTTACCTTGGTTAACAATCCACTCTTTATTGTAGAATGGTTGAAGTTTTTCGATGTTACGATAAGCAAGTTCACGGTCTGCTTTGTAATCTTGAGTATCTTTATAAGTATCAGCTTTTGGTTTGGTGTTGTTAAGGGTATTAACTACTGGTTCGTTAATTGCATACTCATGAGCAGTGATTCCCATCTTAGCAAATTTTTCTAAGGCTTGAGCTTCTGTAATACCTTTAATTTGCTTAGATTTGTTGTATGAAGATAATCCGGTAGCTACATCCGTTACATAGAAGTTGTTTTTGAAGTTATCAAATCCGAAGTATGAATCTCCAGTGTCAACTGAACTTGCTCCATACATGATTTCTCCGTTTGTAACTCTCATCATACTAACGTTGTTTTCAACCCATCCCCAGTCATAGTTTTCGTGAATTAAACCACCACTTTGACCATGGTTTTTAAGTGTCATAGTACCTTTAATAAATGAATTTGTTAATCTGCCGCGTTGTTTAAAATCGTTAGGGTTTCCACCGTGGTTAACTTTAGCGACAAGTCCACCAAATTTAGAGTTGTTACCTACAATATCACCATCGAAATAAACACTATCTGTATTACTTCTCCAGCTTTCACTTACAAGTCCTCCAGACCACCAAGATTTATCCCCAAGACTGTTAATCTTACCGATAAATGCAACGTTACGCATATTCGATTCATCAAGTTTGTTAACCATACCAGTAACGTCGTTATTACCTACAACATTACCTGTTACCTTAATATTTTCGATATTTGAGTTTTTGAACATATCACCAAGAGGTGCAACTTTATTTTCACCAGGTAAATTAATATCTACATTACCTAAGTTAATATCATGAACATGAGCATTTTCGACTCTACCAAATAGAGGACGTGCTAAGTTGTGGATAGTAAATCTGCCACCATCATTACTTAGTAATTTACCTTTAAATGTATTAGTAACATAAGATTTTCCGTTAGGTTTTACATTCGCTGCATTAAGATCTGCACCAAGTTTGAACTCTCCAGTAGGATTAGCTTGCATGTCTTTTACAAGTTCGTTGAAGCTATAGTAAACATTACCTTCTTTTGCTTTTTGTTTTTCGAAGTAATGAACATACTCATTTGATAATTTAGAAGCATCTGTGTGCTGAACTAAATCAGGAGCTGTAGCAGTGACTTTATATAATGTTTTTCCATCTTTTTCTACTTCTTCAATCTTATCAACAGCAAGTCTTGTAACTTTGTTGTCGTGAGTTGTAATTCGTAGGTAAAGTGGAGTAACATTTCCTGGATTAGAGTCAAGTAAACTCATTTCAACTTTTTTAAGGTCTAATTGAATTTGTTTATCTTCTAATTTCTCAGTTTCTTCACCTTCTCCACGATCATAAACCATTGTAGTAGATAGGGTGTAACCTTGATAATATTTTAATTCATCTAAAGTAGCATTTAAATTATTTTCTGCTACCGTTACTTCTTTAATAAGTTTTCCATCTTTATCTTTCAGTGCTAATTTGATTGATTTAATCTCTACGCCATCTTGTTTATTTAATGTGTAGCTGACAGTGGCACTCTTCTTCAAGACATCTTTTTCAGTAGTAGCCCACTGTAAGGTTGGCTTCTCGAAACCTTTTGTACCTTGTTTAATAATTTTATCTTTAGGTTGTAAGATAACTTTTTCTTCTACTTTTGGAGCATCGGCTGTTTTCTCTCCGCGAATCGTTTTGTACGTTCGGGTAATTTGTTTCTTACCTTCCGCTCCTTCTTGATATACTTCAGTTGTTCCACGTTTCAAAGTATTATCTTCTTGAGTTTTTGTTTTAAAAGGAATTGATTCTTCTGTTATTTCAACTTTTGTTCCTTCAATTGGTTTCGTTCCTTTTTTAACCACTTTAGAAACAGCAGGAGTTTTTACTTCTGTAGTTGTAGAAAGGACTTTGTTCGTTTTCACACCTTCTACTGTTTCATAAGTTGTTTTAGTAACTTGAACTCCTTTAGAACCAGGACGTTCAACTACTTCTTCATCGACATATTTAGTATCATTTGGAACGATTTCTGTAGTGAAATCTAATTCAGTTTCAGTAGATTCCTCAATTGTATCAGTTGATACTTTGTACTCTGGTAATTCTGGTTGTACTAAAGAGGCACCTTGTATTTCGCCTTCTTTTACTTCTTGAACACCTTTTGTTTCAATTTTTCTAGTATATTCAGGTAATGTTTTGAGTTAAAGCTTGCCCTTCTTTACCAGGTTCTTGAGTTCCATTAACTGCAACAGAAGCTTCAGGAAGTGCAGGTTGAGTTAAAGCTTGCCCTTCTTTGCCGGGTTCTTGAGTTCCATTAACTGTAACAGAAGCTTCAGGAAGTGCAGGTTGAGTTAAAGCTTGTCCTTCTTTACCAGGTTCTTGAGTTCCTTTAACTGCTACTTGAGCTTCAGGAAGTTCTGGTTGGGTTAAGGCTTGCCCTTCTTTGCCAGGTTCTTGAGTTCCATTAACTGCTACTTGAGCTTCAGGAAGTACAGGTTGAGTTAAGGCTTGCCCTTCTTTACCAGGTTCTTGAGTTCCATTAACTGCTACTTGAGCTTCAGGAAGTTCCGGTTGAGTTAGAGCTTGTCCTTCTTTACCAGGTTCTTGAGTTCCGTTAACTGCTACTTGAGCTTCAGGAAGTACAGGTTGAGTTAAAGCTTGCCCTTCTTTACCAGGTTCTTGAGAACCTTTAGCTACCACAGGTTTTGGAGCTTCTGGTTTATTTGGGTTAACTTCGATTGGTTGAGGTGTGATTTTTTCTTTAGTACCAACAGCGATTACTCTGTTTATAGGTTGTTTTGTAATTGAAGTTTTAATAACTTTGCTCGATTGTTTACCATCAACAGTAGTTACTTCACTGAATACGATTTGCTCACCGTTAATTCCTTCTTGAACAACTTTATGTTGTCCTTTAGGTAAAGTAGCATCAGGTTGTTCAACAGTTTCGAAAGCTACAACTTCAGTAGTTGATTTAAGTTCTGGTTTGTTTTCAACCGGTACTTTTGGATCTTCAGCAGGTGTTGTTTTGAAGTCAACTGAAGGTGTTGGAGTAGGTTGTGTCGGCTCAAATTTTGGTTGTGTTTGTTTTGGTAAGGCTCCTAAATCACTAAGAGTAAAGTATCCAACATAGCGGTATCCATCGATATTGATTACACCATTCGCAAGTTCACTAGAATTAGCAACTGTTGTTTGTGTGTTGTAACGCACTAATTCTTTGTTTTCGAATGCAAATGATTCATAAGGCATAACTATACTTTGCCCCATAGCTCCGATTAACACAACGCTAAGAACTTTGTTTCTATGTTTTTTTGACATTAAAAGAACTACTAATACTGCAGTCCCAATTCCAAGTCCAGCTACAGGTAGTGAGCTTTGTCCAGTATTTGGTAATGATTTTAATTCAGTTGTAGGTTTAGTAGAAGTTTGAGCTTCTTTTTTATAAACCATGTAGTATGTTTCATCTTGTTTAACATCAGTAGGTATACTTCTTTTGATTAAGCTTTTCTCTGCTTCGGTTAATTCATTTTCAGCTAAGTAAGTATACTTAACGCTTGAGTTGTTTTCGTTGGCAAGCGCTTCGCTTGGTACGTAGCTTCCGAAGAATAAAGCACCAATAACAACAGGTGCCGCACCAAAAGATAATTTTCTAATTGAAAACTTTAAAATTTTATTATTTTTATTTTGCGTTCGCATGAAAAATTTTTATCTCCTTATTATGTATTTTGTTGCTATTATATTCTATCAAAAACAGCGAGCTATTGCAATTAATAGACATTATGTAAAGTCTTTAAGACCTAATAATTTTTTATTTAAAAGTATGATTAATAATAAAGAATTTTTTATTAAATCGAAAAGTTAAATATATATAAAAACATCAAAACTATAATCTATGTGATAAATGATAATTCTGATAGAATAAATTGGAAAAATTATAAAAAATTAATTTTTATTAAGAGTGATTATTTTAGTTTTAGTGTGAATAATATGAAATGTGGTAGAGTAGCGAAAAGTCTAGGTTTGAAGGAATAAAGACAACAGGAGGAAGGTTTTACTGATTGAGAGGAATAGAAGCACAATCTAGAGGTTTAATTGTTGGATTTACTAAGAAGAGGTTTAATTAATTACTAAATTATGAAATAGTTGCGATGTTTAAACCTTTATGGTATAATATATAAATTAAATTGTATTATTACAGTTTAAGGAGATTGAAATTGAAAATAAAATATTAGAATGAAAAAATTATGAAAGGAAGATTTTTTATGAGCGAAGAAACAACAAAAAAACATAAAAAGAATGTAGTTGTTAAAAAGGCTATAAGTTTGGAAACATTTGTCTTTTTAGCGATATTCTTCTCAATATTTGGACTTATGGCGAGAAAAATGGGAACACCGCTTATGTTTAAAACAATGATGGCAACAGCTCATGATTTATTGCTGAATACAGTATTTTTCATTATGGCGATGGCTGTTATTGCCGGAGCAATGAGTGCTCTGTTATCAGAGTTTGGGGCGATAGCGTTAATTAATAAAATATTTGCACCGCTTATGAAACCTCTTTGGGGAATGCCTGGGGCCAGTGTAACTGGAGCAGTAGCGACGTACTTATCAGATAACCCAGCAATTATTCCATTCTCAAAAGATAAACGTTTTATAGCGTTCTTCAAAAAATACCAAGTTCCAGCGTTATGTAATCTTGGGACAGCATTCGGTATGGGGCTTATCGTAACGATGTTTATGATGGGACAAGGAGCTGGTTTTGTGAAAGCGGCGATTATTGGGAATGTCGGAGCTATTATAGGTAGTATAATAAGTGTGCGTCTAATGTTAAGACAAACTAAAAAATTCTATGGAGACGAAGCTGAAGATCAAGTTGTAGATGCTGAAGTTGAAGGTCAATCATTAGATAAAGTTAGAATCGTGCGTGACGGTAATTTATTCCAACGTACTCTAGATACTATCTTAGAAGGTGGTAAAGTCGGAGTAGAAATGGGTATGGCTATTATTCCAGGTGTACTTATCGTTTGTACTTTTGTAATGATGTTAACATTCAAAATGCCTGCTGGAGGCTATACTGGAGCAGCTTATGAAGGTGTAGGATTCCTACCTTGGTTAGGTGAAAAATTAAAATTTATACTTGAACCATTATTTGGATTCCATTCTGCAGAGGCGATTGCCTTTCCAATCACAGCGTTAGGAGCTGTAGGAGGAGCGATTTCTTTAGTTCCAGAATTTTTGAAAAACGGTCTTATCGGACCAAATGATATCGCAGTATTTACAGCGATGGGAATGTGTTGGAGTGGATACTTAAGTACACACATTGGTATGATGGATGCACTTGGAGTTAGAAAATTATCTTCAAAAGCCATTCTTTCTCACACAATAGGTGGTATAGTCGCAGGTATTGTAGCCCACTACTTGTTTGTACTATTAGGATAATAGAATTATAAAAGACGTAGCTTTGAAAGTTACGTCTTTTTTTGTTGATAGAAAATTTTAGAAATTTATATTCGAAAAACTATTGATGAATGTTATTAATTCTTATGATTCCTTGAAGAGAAGTACGTGAAGTAGTATAATTAAGTTATATGTACTTTTTAACAAATATTATAAAAGGGGAAATCTTTTATGGAAAGATTTAAGAGTGTTAGTTTTTATTATACATTAGGTATAATGTTAGTTATTTCGTTAACTGCGAAATATCTTGCGCAAGTACCAGCGTTAAAGCTTTTTGGGCACTTGGTTATTGCGCTTGTTATCGGTATGGCGTTACAAACGTCAAAAGGATTGAAAGAACAGGTTAAGGCGGATATTCCGTTTATAAGTAATAAGTTCTTGCGTCTTGGGATAATTTTACTCGGATTTAAGTTAGCGTTAGATAGACTTTTAGCCGAAGGGAAGAAAACATTGGTCGTTGCCTTCTTTATTGTACTATTCATGATTACTTTAACTTACTTTATGTGTCGTGCGTTTAAAGTTGATCATGAACTTGCCTTGCTTTCTTCATGTGGTTGTGGTATCTGTGGTGCTGCGGCAGTTATGGGAGTAAGTGGTCAACTTCGTGCGAAAACAGACAACAGTGTCCTTGCTGTTGCGGTAGTTGCGATACTTGGTACAGTGTTTACCTTGATAGAAGTAACCTTGCAACCTTATTTAGGGCTCGATGCATACAACTACGGAGTATTTACTGGAGGAAGTCTTCATGAAATAGCCCACGCAGTTGCGGCAGGAGGAGCAGGTGGTCAAGTAGCTCTTGATGCTGCGATTCTTACTAAGTTATCGCGTGTTCTTATGCTTATTGTTGTGGCAGGTGTGCTAATTGTAGTTAATAAAAAAACTCAAGATGAAACAAAAGGTAAAGTTCCGATGCCGTACTTTATTTTAGGATTTATCTTTATGAGTATTTTAGGAAGTTATGTTACTTTCTTAAAACCATTAGCGCCTTATTTCGTTGATGCAGCATATATCTTCTTAGGTATGGCGATGGCAGCTCTCGGTATGAGTGTTAACTTTAAAGTTATTAAAGAACGTGGTGTACGAGTATTCACGGCATGCTTCTTATCATCGGTGATCTTAATGATAGTTTGCTACGTAGTTGCTAAATTTATTTTTTAATAAGACGACTAAGCGTGCTTTTTAAGAAGTATAGTTAGGACGTAATAAAAAATTGATAAAGGAGAATAGTTATGACAATTACTAATCTTTTAGGGATAAAGTATCCAATTTTTCAAGGAGCGATGGCTCAAATAGCGAGACATGAACTTGTTTCAGCAGTATCTAATGCTGGGGCGTTAGGAATACTGGCATCAGGGGGAGTGAGTCCTGAAGAACTACGTAAAGAAATTCAACAGTGTAAAGAACTTACCGATAAACCTTTTGCGGTTAACCTAATGCTTATGATGCCGAATATCGATGAAATAATCGATGTTGTTATTGAAGAAGGTGTCAAAATCGTCACAACAGGGGCGGGAACACCTAGAAAATTCATGCCACGTTTAAAAGAAGCGGAGATAAAAGTTATTCCAGTTATTCCTTCTGTGAAAGCTGCGGTGAAAATGGAAGAGTTAGGCTGTGACGCTGTTGTTGTCGAAGGGATGGAAGCTGGAGGACATGTTGGAACTAGTACTACTATGGCGTTATTACCACAGGTAACAAGTGCGGTGAATATTCCTGTAATTGCGGCTGGTGGTATTGCTGATGGACGTGGAATGGCTGCGGCATATTGTTTAGGAGCGAATGGAGTTCAGATGGGAACTGTATTCTTAGCTTCAGAAGAGTGTCCTGTGACAGATGAATATAAGAATATGATCTTAGAAGCGGTTGATACAGCTACTACCTTAACTGGAGAAAAATTCGGAGCACCTGTGCGTGGTATTAAAAATGAACTTACCAAAAAATATCATGAACTAGAAGAACGATCTTCAACTCTTATGGAGTTAGAAGAGTTAACGTTAGGGTCGTTGAGACGCGCTGTTTACGATGGAGATGTGGAAAACGGATCTGTTATGGCAGGACAAATCGCAGGACTAGTTAATGAAATTCGTCCTGTTAAGAATATAATAGAAGATGTAATAAAAGAAGCACGAGAAGTGTTGAAACGTACAGAAATATAGAATGTAAAATAAGGGAGTGACTTGACAAAGTCGATTTCTTCGGAAATCACGATTTTTGAGTTGCTCTCTTGAAATTCTCTGATTTTAAGAAAATTTTTGTGTTTTGTTATTCGATAATTTTACTACTTTAAAGTATAATACTCACGAGTAGTAAAAAATCTATTAAACTAATTTTAAAAATAATTTTGTGGATTAAGTGGAAAACAGTATTTAACTGTTTGTTTTAGATTATAGATACTAGAAATCGCTCATAAGTTGCGCGAAAAAGTCTTCTCAGCGAGAATTTGAAAATATTAACTGGGTTTCATTTATCTCCGTCATGAAAACTCTTTAGAAATAATTTTGAAAATATAAAAAACGCTCATCATTTAGAAAAGCAATCAAACATTAAAGATGAAACACTCATTTTAATCATTTATTTTGATTAATTATGAGTGTTTTATGAGTGTTTTTGCTTGAATTTGATTGAATAGCTATATTATATTAGATATAATAATCATGGGAGTTAGGAGAGAAGAAAATGTTGAATGAAAGATGGAATAAGATTTTAGATTTATTAGATGAGAGAGGTTCACTAAACTTAAAGGAGTTGATGGAACATTGCAATGTTTCGGAAGCGACGATAAGACGAGACCTTACGAATCTAGAAGATAAAAATTTATTATACAGAACACACGGTGGTGCGATGAAACGCTCAGCGGCACGTGGTAGTGAAGAAAGTGTTGAAGCGAAACGTGCGGATTTCCTACAAGAGAAAAGAGCGGTCGCGAAGTATCTTTGTGACAATATTGTTCAGTCTGGGCAGACGATTTATCTTGATGCTGGGACATCAACATATGAGATGATAGAATATCTTCGAGACAGAAGGATAACTGTAGTGACGAATTCAACATATCATTTACCGAAACTTATCAATAATAAAATTCATACGATAATATTAGGTGGAACGATAAAACATTCTACTCAAGCTGTCATCGGTTCTGTCGCTATCGAACAACTGAAGAAATACAGTTTTGATATTTGTTTTGTAGGTTGCAATGGGATAGATGAGAGTTTTGGGATTACAACTGCTGAAGAAAATGAAGCATTCATAAAAGCTTCGGCGTTAAAAAACAGCAAGAGGAGATATATTCTTGCCGATAAATCAAAATTCGGTCATAGAAAATTCCAAAAGTTTGCTGAATTGGATGATGTGATTATAGTATCGTATGAAGTTCCAGAAGAATATAAGAAATTTAAAAATATAATAGAAGTAAAAAGTATAAAGGAGGAATAGTAGTGTATTATACAATTACTTTAAATCCAGCTGTTGATATGCTGACAACTGCGGAAAATTTCACACTTGGAAAACTAAATAGAACTCAAGAAGCGAAATACGTAGTAGGTGGAAAAGGTATTAACATCTCTATCTTATTAAACAACGTTGGTGTTAATAGTAAGGCGTGGGGATTTGTCGCAGGATTCACAGGATATTTTATAAAATCAGAACTAGATAACCTGGGTGTAAAACATGATTTTGTAGAAACGCGCGGAGCGACTAGAATCAACATGAAATTAACTACAGAAACTGAGACTGAAATTAACGGTCAAAGTAGTAGTGTAAACCTAGATAACGTGAGCGACTTTTTCGCGAAGTTAGACGTACTAACTAAAGAAGATGTAGTATTCTTATCAGGTAATGTTATTGCAGGAATGGGTGTAGAAGATTTCAAGGCTATTGCGAAGAGAGTATCTGCTTCAGGAGCTACATTAGTAGTAGATAGTAATAAAGAGTTAGTACTAGATACACTTCAGTACAAGCCATTTGTAGTTAAGCCTAATGAATTCGAACTTGGTGAAATGTTTGATGTAACTTTAAATAGTATAGAAGAAATCTTACAATATGCTGAAAAACTACAAGAACGCGGTGCGAAAAACGTCCTTGTTTCACGTGGAGCAGACGGAGCGTTACTAGTAACTGAAGATAAAGAAGTATTCGAAGTTAACGTAGCTAAAGGTAAGATAGTATCGACGGTTGCGGCAGGAGATAGTATGCTTGCGATGTTCGTTGCGAAATACAACGAAACAAGAGACTACCAAGAAGCCCTACGCTATGCATCGGCTGCAGGTGGAGCGACATCATTCTCAGTAGGTGTAGGAAGTAAAAAGCTAATCGAAGAATTACTACCACAAATCGAAGTTACAAAATTAAAATAAAACCTTGATAGATTGAGGCAGGAAAATAAATATTAAAAAGTGCTTCCGTAACTTGAAGTTAAAATAAATTATTCATAGAAAAATAAAATAAAATATTTCCTCGGAAATATGAAATTAACAAAGGAGAAAGAAATGAAATTAACAGATGTTCTAAATTATGACTTAGTTCAATTCGGATTCAGAGCTGCTGATAAAAAAGAAGCTCTAGATAAACTAACAAGCATGTTAGTAGAAAAAAATATTATCGCTAGTAAAGAAAACTTCTTAAATGCCTTACTAGCTCGTGAAGCTCAATCAACTACAGGGGTAGGAGAAAACGTAGCTATCCCTCATGCTAAAAGTGCAGACTTTAACAAAGCCATGATCGTTTATGCGAAAAGTGACGAAGGTGTTGAGTGGGAAAGTTTTGATGGACAACCTGCCAAACACATCTTTATGATCTGTGCGCCAGACGGTGGAGCGGACGAGCACCTTAAAGCTCTAGCTTCATTATCACAAGCTCTTATGGATGCAGATGTAAAAGCAGGATTAGATGCAGCTACAACAAAAGCAGATGTAGAAAAAGTATTCGCAGACTTCGTAGCGAAAACAGAAGCTCCAAAAGAAGAGAAACCAGTAGCTCCAAGTGGAGAAAAACCATATATCATCGCGGTAACAGCTTGTCCAACAGGTATTGCTCACACATTCATGGCAGCGGAGAAAATTAAAGAAACGGCTAAAGCTATGGGACTAGATGTTAAAGTAGAAACAAACGGTCAAATCGGTGTAGAAAATAAACTTACAAAAGAAGATATCGAAAGAGCAGCAGGGATTATCGTTGCGGCTGATAAAAAAGTAGAAGTTGCACGTTTTGATGGGCGTCCAACAATTATGACAAAAGTAGCAGACGGAATTAACAAACCAGAAGAACTTATCCAAACAATCTTAGATGGAAAAGCTCCTATCTACAAACACGACGGAGCAGCAGAAAATTCAGAAGATTCTTCGGTAAATGAAAGTATCGGGCGTCGTGCTTACAAACACCTAATGGAAGGTGTAAGTAACATGCTACCTTTCGTAGTAGCTGGTGGTATTCTTATCGCATTATCATTCATTTGGGGTATTAACTCATTTGATCCAAAAGACCCATCTTACAACAAAGTTGCAGAAGTATTATTCTATTTCGGTAAAATTTCATTTAGTATGATGTTACCAATCCTAGCTGGATTCATCGGTCGTTCTATTGCTGATCGTCCTGGATTCATCGTTGGTATGATCGGTGGTATTTTAGCAGATCCAAGTATTTTAGGTCTAAAAAGTGATTTATTAGCATATACTCCTTCAGGATTTTTAGGAGCGTTAGTAGCCGGATTCTTAGCTGGTGGTATTATCCACATATTAAAAATTTCGTTCAGCTGGATGCCTCGTTCATTAGATGGTATTAAACCAATCTTCCTATTCCCTATCTTAGGGTCACTAATTATGGGATTACTAATGATCTTCCTGATCAACGCGCCTATGGCAAGTGTTATGGAAGGATTAAAACACTTTATCGAAAGTCTTAACGGAAGCGGCAAATTCATCCTTGGATTCGTAGTAGCTGCGATGATGGCTATCGATATGGGTGGTCCAATTAACAAAGCTGCTTACGTAACAGGTACAGCTCTATTAACATCTGCTGGTTCAGCAGGAAGTGATGTAATGGCTGCGGTTATGATTGGTGGTATGGTACCTCCATTAGCAATTGCTGTATCAGCAACAATTAACAAAAACATCTGGCCAAAAGCTCAACGTAGTGGAGCATTAGTAAACTATGTAATGGGATTATCATTCATTACAGAAGGAGCTATTCCATTCGCAGCAAGTAACCCAACACGTGTTATTCCACCGTTATTCATCTCAAGTGGTATCGCTGGAGCGTTAAGTATGATTTTTGGAGCTGTATCAAAAGCTCCTCACGGAGGAATCTTCGCTATCGCAGCAGGTGCTGTAAGTAATTGGCCTATGTATCTATTAGCCTTAGTAATCGGTGCAGTATTAGGTGCATTACTATTAATCGCATCGTTAAGCTTTGGGAAAAAGATAGTAAAATAAGATTTTAAATTAAATATAATATAATAGAAAACACGGTTCTTCAAAATTTAGGATTTATGAGAAGGGTCATGAGTTTTAAGCTCATGATTCCTTTTTTTAGGTTCTTTGTCAGATTCGGTTGATTTTGAAAATTAGGAGGAAGCTATGCTATATTAAGTAGTATAGCTTTTTTTTATTTTTTCGTTTTAATTTTATTGTTTTCTTTTTAGTGAGAATAGCTTGATGCTCTTCTTTTGAATATTTTGGTTTCTTAATGGCTTCAGTAGGTGTAAATATGCTAAATACAAGGAGTATTTTAGCTTTAAAGTTAGTAAAAAATCTATATCCATAAGAAATACGCTTAATAACCTTGATTTTATTATTAATCCCCTCTAAAGGACCATTAGAAATCCCATTGTAGTACATAGTATTTTTAATCTGTCTTAAGTGTTTTAACAGCTGTAAACATATATCTAGGTAACGTAGATTTATCATTAATTAAAGCTTTAAACCTATCAAAATCATCAATACAGATGAGATCAAATCATAAGATAACTTGCAGTTATAAGTATAAAGACAGTAGTAAGAATGAGCGGAAGAGAATAAGATTCTTGAATAAAAATTTGATGTTTAAGTTTTTAATGAGGATAAACATAGAATACTGTTCATTATTAAACATATTTGGTAAGAAGCTATGTTGGTACATAACAAAAAATTCTAAGTAACAAATATCAATGTTACTTAGAATTTTTTATTTATTATTTTGCTAAATTCACAGCTGCTTTATTATTCTTGTTGTAAGAGATGTAAGTAAGAGTTAAGAATATTATTCCTAAAACAACTAAGATTAATATCGCACTGTTGTAAATTTCATTTGTTAGTCCACCTAGAACTGCTTGTCTAACGGCGGTATCACCGTAGAATACAGGTGTGAAAGGAATTAAACCACTGTATAGAGAAGGTAACATTTCTTTAGGGAATAGTGGTGTAGTTAGAACGAATTGTAATGCTACAAATCCGATGCTGATTGCGTTACCAACTTTTCCGAATGTGTACGATAGGAAGTGTGTTATTAGCATAAACACGATACCTGAAAGTATTAATCCGAAGAAGTACATTCCGAAGTTTTGAACTTTAAAGTCAAAGAATAAACTCATTGCTACTACTTCTATGATTGTTGCTAATATAGCGAATGTTGTCATTGATACTAGTCTTGTACCGAATAAGCTGTTTGTTGATTCTCCGTATTCTGCTTTACGAGCTGGGAAAAGAATGTTGAATGCCGCAGCTGCGATAAGTAGTCCGAATACTAAGAAGAATGGTGCCATTGCGTTACCGTAGCTAGTTTCTTCTGAGATGTCGCTGATATTAGTTTTAATTGGATTAGACATCATGTCTATATTTTTATCTCCAGTTTTAGCTGCTGATAGTTTATTAGTTCCACTAGAAAGTTTATCTGCTAATAATCCAGAACCATCTTTAGCTTTCTGTAGTCCAGAGAGTAATTCCGGAGCTTTAGCTTGCATGATAGTTAATGCGCCATTTAATTTAATAGCACCATCTCTAGCACTGTTAACTCCGTTTATTAACTCAGGGGCTTTGGCTTGCATAGAAGAAAGTCCGTTATGAAGTTTATCAGCCCCTTCTTTAGCGCTGTTAACTCCGTTGATAAGTTCAGGAGCTTTAGCCTGCATAGAAGAAAGTCCGTTGTGAAGTTTATCAGCCCCTTCTTTAGCACTATTAACTCCATTGATAAGTTCCGGAACTTTAGCCTGCATTGCAGAAAGTCCGTTATGAAGTTTATCAGCCCCTTCTTTAGCACTGTTAACTCCATTGATAAGTTCCGGAGCTTTAGATTTCATAGCTGATAATCCATTAGATAGTTTTTTAGAACCGTCTTTGGCGCTGTTAAGGCCATTGATAAGTTCTGGAGCTTTAGCTTGGATAGCAGAAAGTCCGTTGTGAAGTTTATCGGCACCATCTCTGGCGCTGCTAAGTCCACTTAATAATTCTGGAGCTTTAGCTTTCATATCAGTTAATCCTTGGTAAAGTTTCTTACTACCGTTATCAAGTTCTTGGATACCGATGCTAAGTTCCGGAAGTTTAGCTTGAAGTTTGTTCAGTCCTGCATTGATTCTTGCATTTCCATCGACTAGAGCGTCGATTCCACCAGCTAACTCCGGAAGTTTTTCATGAATTAATTGGATACCACTTGAAAGTTGATTAAATCCTGCTTGTAATTCAGTTCCTTTACTTGCTAGAGTACCAACACCTTGTGCTAATTCTCCAGTTGTCATCGATGTAGTTAGTGAGTTGACTCCGTTAGTGTAAGAAGAAACACCTTCTTTTAATTTTGGAGTGGCACTTGCTAGTTGGTTAAGACCGTTTACTAACTCACCTGAAGTTAGAGATGATACAGTTGCATCAACTCCACCTTTATATTGATTGAATCCTGCGATAAGAGTAGGAGTTTTTTCGTTCATTACTGTTAATCCAGCTTTTAATTGACCACTTCCGGCAGCAAGTTGACCGACGGCAGATTTAATGCTAGAAAGTCCGTTAATTGATCCTTCAAGGTCAGCTGCAAGAGAGTTTACATCGAATTTATCAAGTTGAGTTTGAATGTAGTTTAATTTTCCTACACGGTATTTCATGCTTGAGTATTTTGATGCAGCGCTGTTAATTGCAGAAGTAAGCTCTGCTTTTACCTGACTATTATTATTGCTACTATTTTGAACCGTAGTAGTAGGTTGTGGTGCTGGTGCAGTAGGTGTAGCAGCTGCGTCACTTTTAGCTGCAGCAAGAATTTGAGCTTTTTGCTCTGGTTTTAAGTCCAGTGATGCTAATGTTTGCTCCAATCCTGAGAAATTAGTAGTAGGTGCAGCTGGTGCAGTAGTCGTAGTTGTTGTTGTCGTAGATTGTGTATCTATACGACTTACAATTTCTTTAAGACTTTCTATTTGAGCACCTAAATCTGTGAAAGCACTAGATAATGGATTAAAGTTAGTTCTATATGTGATTTTTAATCCTTTTAGTTTGTCTAGTGTAGATGTTAGGTTAGATTTTTTAGCGGCTAAGTCACTGTCACTAGGTAAGTTAGAATTTAGTGCATTTAATCCAGTGTTGATTTTATCTGCACCATCTACTAATTTCGGTGTACTTTCAGAAAGTTTAGCAACACCGTTTTCTAGTTCAGTGCCACCTGCAGCTAATCTATTTAAGTCATCTTTTTTAGATGCTAACTTAGAGTTGATTTGAGAAATTCCATCTGATAATCTGTCGATGCCGTTGTTAAGTGTAGCACTTCCGGCGCTAAGTTTTTCTAAATCACCTTTTTTAGCTAGTAGTTTTTCGTTAAGAGTAAGTACTCCGTTAGTATATTTTAAAAGACCTTCTTTAAATGCTTCGCTTCCTTTGTGTAGTTTATCTATTCCATCTGTTAGCATAATACTCTTAGTTTTGAATGTATTAAAACCGATAGTAAGTTGATTAGAACCTGCAGTAAGCTCATTTACTCCAGAAACTAAGACATCTTTTTTATCGTTTAATGTGCTTAGGCCATTTGATAGTTTTCCAGCTCCTTCCTGAAGTTGAGAAACTCCGTTACCAAGTTTTGCACCTCCTTCACTAAGACGATTTAGTCCGGCAGAAAGTCGACCAGAACCATCGGTAAGTTGATCGATACCACCACTCAGTTTTGCGCCCCCTTCGCTAAGACGATTTAATCCAGCTGTTAGGCGATTAGAACCGTCAGAAAGTTCATTGATACCATTACCAAGTTTTGCGCCCCCTTCGCTAAGACGATTTAGTCCAGCAGAAAGTCGACCAGAACCATCAGTAAGTTGATCGATACCACCACTCAGTTTTGCGCCTCCTTCGCTAAGACGATTTAGCCCAGCAGAAAGTCGACCAGAACCATCGGTAAGTTGGTCGATACCCCCGCTCAGTTTTGCGCCTCCTTCGCTAAGACGCCCAAGTCCGGCAGAAAGTCGACCAGAACCATCGGTAAGTTGATCAATACCCCCGCTCAGTTTTGCGCCTCCTTCACTAAGACGACCAAGTCCAGCAGAAAGTCGACCAGAACCGTCGGCAAGTTGATTAATACCACTTCCGAGTTTTTGGCCTCCTTCGCTAAGACGCCCAAGTCCATTGTTCAGTTGGTTTGATGCATCGGCTGCTTTTTGAAGTGAAGAACCAATCTCAGAAAACTTACTGTATAGAGTAGCTGTATAAGTTTTTACAACTTGATCTTTAACGGTATTTGTTAAGTTACTCGCTACAGTTTCCATGATTTTTTCACCGTTTTTACTCTTGGTAAAGTTAGTAGTAAAGTCGATGTTCATTTTTTCTGGGTTATCGTTTGATAAAGATGTAGCATTTTTAGAGAAGTTTTGTGGTATTGTAACTACCATGTAGTAGTCACCTTCTCGTAATTCTTTATCAGCTGTATCTTTATCGACGAATTGCCAATTTACTTTTTTGTTATCTTTTAGTTTTTCGACCATCGAATTCCCGACTTCTAGAGTTTTTCCATTAAAATCTACTTTTTGGTCTAGGTTAACAACTCCGACTTTCATGTTTCCAGTGTTGTCGTATGGATTCCAAACGGATTTTAGGAAGGTTCCTGAATATAGAACAGGAACTAGAAGAACGGTAGCCATGGTAGCTTTTAACCCTTTACTCTTTAAAAGGCTACTAAATTCTTTTTTTATCATAATTCCTCCAAAGAAATTTCATCGTCGAAATTCCATTATGTTAAATTTAATGATATAATAGTATATCACTTAAGATATTCTACAACTTTATAAACTAAAAGTCAAAATATTTTTTAGTAATAGTGAATTTTTAATATTTAATATTAAAGTATATTATATATAATGGAGATAAAAGCTATAACTTTTAAATTTTATCGTTGTTGATTAATGTATGATAATAATAGTGTTTTAATGAAAAATGAATTATTGTTTAAACTTATAAAAAGATATATATTACTTAAAATAATTTCATTAAGTATTTATATGATTTATCCTAATTAAGGAAAAAAATTGTTCACTATTTATTTGTTAGGTGGCAATTGGTAAAAAAATTTTAAAAATAGTATATTATATTTATTGTGTAAAAAAAGGTAGAAATCCTTAAAAATGGATAACTACCTTTGTTTTAGTGTTAAGTTAGGCTAATGCGTGTGATATTTTATGTTCTAGTAGATTGCTAAAACAATTTTGAGCATCTTTTAAATCTTTTGGATCTGGGTGTTTTTTTGATTCTTTAACCATGTCGGCAAGATCTGGTGTAACTTTGTGAATAAAGTTAGGGTCACGCCAAGTAAGGATTTTGAAAACTATCATAACCTTTGGATCAACCTTGCCTTGGCAGACGAAAGTTTCATGGATTCTATTGTTTCTTTCTTCCATAAAGGCAATATAATTATTGATTGAATCATCAGCGTGGTAATGTTCACGAGGAACACCACAAGTTAGAAATAGAGCAACGTCTTTACTATGTATTTCTTGTTGGTCGATAAAACGTTGCATATTTTTATTGGCGTTAGTTTTATCTGTCCAAGCACCTAGAATATAGAAATCATATTCTTTTTCTAGTTTTTTTCGTTGTTTTTTTATATCAAGTAGATCTACTTCTCCTTGATCTTTTATCTGTTCGTAAATAGCTTCGGCTACTTTTTTAGTATTTTTTGTTTTGCTAGAGTAAGCAAGTAAAATTTTCATAAATAAGCCTCCTACTTAGGATATTAGAATAAGTTATCTGACAAGATTATATCTCGTATTAATTGAAATCATATAATTATTATAACAAAAAAATATTCTATTTTAAACTAATAACTGAAAATAATAATCAATTATAAAATTCGAGGAGAATAAAAATTAAAAAAATTGAAAAAATAACCTATTATAATTATAGTTTTAACTAAAAAATAGGAAAAAATTCATGGTTTATGATAAAATACTAATTGATAATGTGGAAGAATAAATATTGTATGAGGATAGGAAGTGCAAATGGAAAAATTATATGAGCTAGCTAGTTACGCATCGTTTATTGTATACCATATAGAAGCGATGGATAAAATAAAAATTCCAAAAACCATGATAAGAGAATATATCAATCTTCAAAAAACAGTAGGAAGTTACCCAAAAGAATTGAATTATGTGACTAGCTTTTATGATAAGAAAACAGGTAGTAGTGGAGCGTTATTTGAAAACTCCGCTGAAGGGAATTATATTTTATCTTATACGGGAACGAATTTTTATTTTGATAGGCAGAAAGATATGTATGCTGATGTAGTAGGTATTTGCTTGGGGCAAGCGGAACATATGGCACCGTGTTATAGATTCTATACACGTATGAAGAAAAAATATGGTGATAATATTATTTTAACAGGTCACTCACTGGGAGGAAGTATTGCGCAACGTGTTGCAATTGAGTATGATGTACAGCAAAGTATTGTCTTTAATGCAGCTCCGATATATTTAATCGGAGGTATAGATATTTTTATGGATAAGGAAAAAGACGGTGAATTGTACGCTGCTCGTATGAAAAAATATCTTAGAAATGTAAAGAAAACGGCTATTAAAAAAGCAACTTTTACAGGTGATGTAAAGAGAGTTGTTTCTGAATATGATATATTTACAAGAATTTCTGAGCTGTTGGCAATTGGTTACTATGTGGGTGATGAAATTATTGTAAAAGAAGCTGGAATGCACGGTATAAAAAGTTTCTTAGATGTATATAGAAAATCATTTGCGGGTTCTTTTGAGAAGAGAGATAATGATGAGTTGTTATCGCTAGAATACAAAGATTTTAGCTTAGCCGAGGTAGGTATTCTTAGTAATTTTTCAGAAGAGCGTATAGAAGGATTAGAGAATCAACTGAATGCACTATTGGTAAGTGATACTGTGATTGATAACTTGAATAAAAATCCTTATAATGTTAATTTTGAGTTTTTTATCAAAGTCATATTAGACAATATCGCGAAGAAAAAAGAAGAACTATAATAGCTTCCTTGTCTGACGTTTTTGTCAGATGAGGAGTCTTTTTATTGTAAGATTACTGGAATTGTTTAACATGGTTTGCAGCTTGTTATAAAATTTTGTGTTTTTCGCATAGCCGATAGACAGTTAATCGTTTGCTTTGTACATTTGTAAATGAAGTGAGATAAAAAAAGTTAAAAATAAATACCGAATATGATAGAGTAACAGAGAAGCTAGCTTCTCTGTTACTCTTGCCTTTTCTCAACAGGAGTTAGCCACCCTAAAGTCTGTATAGGAAGTCGATTAGAACGATATAGATATTTCTTCATTTGGTTAATATAGAGTTTTTATTTCTATATGTTTTTACCGCTCTAACGCAAGATATTTACGTGAACCTTGAGGCTTACTCAATATCTCACTTCGATTGTTGTCTAAATCTATATTTTTTATTTTTTCATCATAACTATTGAAAAAAGTATTGCCAACCAAATATACTTTAAATTTGTATTATAATAATAATATAATATACCATAAACATATATACATAGATTAAATACAATCACTAATTTCAAATTTCTTTTAGAAAGGAATTTAAATGAATAAAAAACTAATATCCAAATTAATAAACTAATAATTATTTTTAAAAATTCAAACATAAATTACTGTGACCTACTTCATACATATCTTTAAATACTTTTTTAGTATTTATTTTTTTCTACCTTTTCAACTTTTTTACCATCAATAATATCACCAGCTTTTACTGTAGAAAATTTATTATAATTATCCATGGCTTTAGCTATACTATTGCTTTTTTCTAAAATACTCCCCATAGGAGTTGAAATTAAATTAGTTACTATCTTCATCTTTGTATTCATCGTTTTTTCCTCCTATATTTCACATATAATACATTTTTCCACCGATAGCTAACTGGGCTGACCCAAAAGTCCTAAAATTTAATAAAGTTCACATGAAAACTCATAGACACAGTGGTTTATTGATATCTAAATTCGCTTTATAAAAACTTTTTAGATATCTAATAAACTGTGCGGGGGTGACTCGACAAAATAGATTTCTTTGAAATCACAATTTTTGAATCACCCCCACTCTAAAATATCACGAAAATCATATGTAATCAATATGTAAATCTAAATAATACATTTTCTAAAAATTAATCATTATATATGATATAATATAAGGGTTAGCCACTTTATTTTTTATATTAAATTAAATGTATATATAGTAACCTTAATTACAATTTTAAAAGGGTATTTTTAATTATTATTTTATTTTTAGATAAATTATTACTTAATTTGTTTCAAAACGTCTCAAAATATCTAATTTTTTCCTTATTTTTAATTTTATTATTTATTTGCTTGATTAAATTCAAGGGAAAGAGTATTATTTAAAAAATTTTATTCTAATATTTTTTAAATAATCTTTCTTTATGATCCTTGATTTTAATCATTTTTCGCTATTTTCTTTCTTTGAGAAGCATACGAAAAATATTTAATTTTATTTCTTATGCTTCGTTTTTTTATTTTATAGCTAAAAAATCGCCTATAATAGTTTTCATAAGAGTAAATTCCTTTTTTTGATTTGTCGTAATTTCATTATACAGGATTTACTCTTTTTTTATATTTTGTCTCACATCAATTGTAACACTACACTGATGGAATGTTAATCGTTTGCTTAAAGTTGTAACTTCATTGAAAAAAATGATATAATATTGATAACTATGTATATACTCACGATTGTGAGAAGATGCAGGTCAAAAAATAAAAGTATGCTCCCAAAAAATGTTTTATAAAAAATATAATTAGGAATATATATTAGTTAATACTTAGTATAAATCTAAGGAGGAAGAAAATGGCAGAATATAAAATACTAGTAGTCGATGATGAAGAACCGATTGCTAATATACTAGAATTTAATCTTAAAAAAGAAGGTTACGATGTAATCGTGGCTAATGATGGGGAAAAAGCGGTGGAACTTGCTTTTAATGAGAACCCAGATTTAATTTTACTCGATTTAATGTTACCGAAAAAAGATGGAATGGAAGTGTGTAGGGAAGTACGTGCTAAAAAGAATATTCCAATCATCATGTTAACGGCAAAAAATAGTGAAATAGATAAAGTTCTTGGACTTGAATTTGGAGCGGATGACTATGTGACTAAACCTTTCTCAACACGTGAACTTATGGCAAGGGTTAAGGTAAACCTACGTCGTGTTATTAAACAACAAGAGGGAGTAGTTGAGGAGAAAAATGGTGGAGATCTTGTAATTAAAGATATCGTTATTTATCCAGAAGCTTATGTTATTAAGAAAAATGGTGAAGAAATTGACTTAACACGTAGAGAATTTGATTTATTCTATTATCTTGCGCAACACCGAGGACAAGTTTTAACAAGAGAAAATCTTCTGCAGACGGTATGGGGCTATGATTACTTTGGTGATGTTAGAACTGTGGATGTAACTGTAAGAAGACTACGTGAGAAAGTAGAGAATGACTCATCTCAACCTGAGTATATTATGACACGTCGTGGTGTTGGTTACTTTATAGGTGAAGAGTAATGAGTTTTTTTGGAAAGAGATTTAAGAAAAGATTCTTTTCATCAATTCGTACTAAGTTCGTAATAGTTTATGTATTGGTTAATATAATTTCATTACAACTTATCGGATTGTTCTTTACAACACAATTAAGAAATAGTAATGTGAATACATTTGAACAGAATATTATCGAACAGGAAAAAATCTTAAACTACCATGTCCGTGAAGAATTGGAAAAAACTAGTAGTGGAGATGGTTCGAAAGATACGGAAGATAGTACTAGCCAAGATGAATCTTCAAAGAATACCAGAGATTCGAAGAGTAATAGAGATTCAAAGAGTGGTATAGCTAAACTAGTTAGTGAATTTAATATTCAAAAGTTATTATTAGTTAATGTTATAGATAATGATTCAAAAATCTTAGCGACTTCTTCGAAAAATGGTAATGATGAATATCTTGCTAAAAGGTCGTTTGATCCATTGGTAAGTCAAGTTATAAAAACAGGAGAGAGTACTAAACAGATTCAAAATAATGCTGACAGCAACAAGCGTGTGTGGATCTATGTGAGTCCTGTTAAAAAGGATAATGAAGTTATTGGTGTAATCTCTCTTATGGCGGATATAGAGAGTGTTTATCAAGAGGTAAATGGTATTTCTAAAATCTTCATAGTGGGAACTATTCTATCGATATTAATTACTACAGTAATAGGATTCGTAGCTTCAAAAACGGTGACGAGCTCTATTGAGAAGATGAGTTCACAGGTTAAGAAGATGGCTCTGGGGAACTACGGTACAGTAGTTGGTATAGATGCAGATGATGAAATCGGAGATCTGGCGAAAGTATTTAATCAAATTTCTAAAAGAATTGAAGAAGAGCAGGCTGTTACTGAGACTGAACGTAGGAAGCTTGCGACGATTATCGAAAGTATGATGGATGGAATTATTACGACAGATAATAACGGTAAAATAATTCTGATTAATACTAGTGCGGAAGATATGCTGGGTGGTCGTGATGATGAAATCTTTATCGGAAAAGATGTTTTGAAGATTCTTAACATCACTGAATACGAAAGTATAGAGGAGATACTAGAAGCGGAAGATAGTCTTCTTGTAAATACCTCAAAAACGGATGAAGAGCTACTTTTACGTGCTGAAATTTCTAAAATAGAAAAAGAGGATAAGGAAGATTTAACTCAGATGTCAACGGAGTTGGAAGGATATATTATCGTGCTTTATGACGTAACAGATCAAGAACGTCAGGAAAAAGAACGACGAGAATTCGTATCTACAGTATCTCACGAACTTCGTACTCCTCTAACAACGATGAACAGTTATATCGAAGCATTAGAAGAAGGTGTTCTTGAGGATAAAGAGCTTGCGCCACAGTTTATCGATACGATTCATAAAGAAACGACTCGTATGATAAGAATGGTAAATGAGCTTATGCAACTTGGTAAGATGGACATCAAAGAGGAGCATTATGAGAAAGAATTTATCGATATTAATAAGATGCTTGAACAAATTACCGATAGATTCGCTTTAACACATCCTGAGAAAAACTTTATAAAGCATATTCCTAAGAGTCCGATATTTGTAGAAGGTGACCAGGATAAACTTACACAGGTATTTGATAATATCGTAAATAATGCGATAAAATACTCTCCTAATGGTAAGAACATTACAATAAGGGTGAGACAGAACTATCACCAAAATAGGGTGAGTATTTCTATTAAAGATGAAGGTGTAGGAATTCCATTAGTCCACATTGACAAAATCTTTAATAGATTCTACAGAGTTGATAAGAGTAGACAAAGAAGTATGGGAGGAACAGGTTTAGGCTTGGCTTTAGCTAAGACTATAGTGGAGGCCCATAAAGGTCGTATTTGGGCGCAAAGTAGAGAGGGTTATGGAAGTATTATATTCGTAACACTACCTTGTGAACAAATTGATGATGAATGGTTATAGAGGTAAATAATATGAAAAGTAAAAGGAAAGAAACTGTTAAATCAGTTGTATTAGGAATATTAGTTCTAATGAGTTTAACGCTATCTTATCTTATTATTACTTATCAACCAGATTATGAGATTTTTACGAAAAGATCTACTCAAAAATCGGTTGAATCAGATAAAAATAGTCTTTTAAACTTTTTGATTCCTGATAGTGTCGTAAAAAACTATGAAGGCTCAAGAGAAGAACCGATAGTTCAGAATTCTATAACGAAGGTAGCAAGTGTTGATGCTGTAAAGAATAAAAGGGTATTGAAGGATTTGTTGTCGATAATCTCAGATAGTGAAAGTACAGAGTCTAGGGTTAGAAATCGAAATATAGAAGATATTACAACGAATAATGTTGAAAAAATCATGATAAATTATCGGGTGACCTTGGATTCAGCTTTGGTGAAACCTTTGTTCTTCTCAGAGGAAAATTCTAATATCAGTTTGGAATTTGATACGATAGTTTTACTAAAAGAAAGACCAAATATGATTTATTTATATAAAAAAGATGATAAAAACTATCTACAGATTACTCTGAAGGATGAAATCTATAGCAGGGTAAATAGTAAGTTTAACGAGAAAAAACAAAGCTATGCCAAGTATAGTTTGAATAATAGGTTTATCTATTTGAAAGAGTCTGATGAGGATAATGTTATAGATGAATACAGTGCTGAAGAGATTAGTTTAAATAGGTTAGCTAAGGATATTTTTGAGAAAAAGGATAATCTTAGAATTAGTAATGAGGATGAAGTGACCGATGGTTATGGTATCTTACGATCTATAAACAACAGATTAGTATATACAAACCCATCGAACGAAGGTGGGAAAGAAGTTGGAGCTACAGTCGCTATAAACAATACCATGAGTTTCTTGGGACTTGGATATATAGGAGATACAGATTATCAGCTTACTACCGCTCTAGAAGGAATTACTATTTTCCAAGAAGCTTATAAGGATTCGATAGCTTTTAGTAAAGAAGGTCATGCTGATATTATTTCTGAGGATAATAGTAGTGGAATATATAAGCTAACTTCACCAAAGATACTTACAAAGACTTATCTTTCATCAAAAGAAGCGGAACTTTACTCTATTGAGAAAACTGAATATGTAATTAATTATCTTTATGAAAGAGTTAACCTTAAAGAAATAGGTGATATAGTTCTAGGTTATGATAAGGTCTATAATAAAGATAGAAATAGTTTTAGCTATGTGCCAGCGTGGTATGTAAAATATAATGATAGATATATGAGTTTTAAAAAATTAAAAGAGATGATTGACAAGGGAGAGAGACTATGAACTGGGGTAAGATGAAGACGTTGTTTATTTACCTATTTGTTGCGCTTAATGCTGTCTTGTTAACATTTTATATATATACAGTTCAGAAGAATAAAACAGAGATAGTTCAAGAAAAAGAAATTATTGAACGTTCTATGAAAAATGATAACATAACTGTAGAAGAAAATGCAACGAAACGTGATAATCTTGGTTATGTGAATGTTACAATTTCTGATTTGAAGGATATCCGTAAGGAAGATAGTGGTCTAAAGTATGAAGTTGAAAATGTTGATAAGACATCTGCTTTAAAAGTCAGTTCAGAGAATGCTATTACCAATGTAAACAAAGGTAGTTATAGAGCTGAATTAGATTCATTCTTGCTAGAAAAAATGAAATTAAGTGCAAATTATATTTTTTCTAGTTATAATTCATCAAAAAATGAAGTTATCTTTGAACAGCAAATAGATAGTTTTAGAGTATTTTCAAATAAAAATGCACGAATTGTCTTTAGTGTTGAGAGTAATGGAGATATCAAGAATTTTACTCTGACGAGTGTTTCAAATATAAGAAAAGATAAGAACGAGACGCTAGTGCCATCTAGTCAAGCGATAAATAGATTATATCACGAAGACTTAATTCCTAAAAACTGTCGCGTACGCACTACTTTAGGGTATTATACCTATATTTCACAAACGGAAAATCAAGTGTTGATACCGACTTGGAATGTAGAAATAAGTGATAAAGATGGCCAAATTAGCAACTATTATGTAGATGCAATAAATCTAAATGTACTGAACAGAAAAGGGCATAGCTCATAGATAGGTATTTAAAAATAAAGAAAAACTATTCGTTGTAATAAGTGCAACGAATAGTTTTTTGTGTATTAATCAGTTAAGTAAGCTTTTAGCATCCAAACATTTTTTTCTAATTGAGTTTTTAATCCTAATGCTAAGTCAGAAGTACCTTGATCTCCTTCGTCTTCAGCTACACCCATAAGGTGAGTTAAGTCGTTGATTAATAATTCGAAGTCGTGGAATACAGCTGCAACCATTTCAGAAGTTGTCTCTTGTTCAGTTGCTTCTTTGATAGTTGCGATTTCTAAAGCACCTTTAAGTGTAGAAACTGGACGACCTCCAATTGCTAATAATCTTTCAGCAACCTCATCTAAAGATTCAGTTGTGTGGTTATAGTAGTTTTCAAATACTTCGTGTAGTGTGTAGAAGCTACGTCCTTTTACATACCAGTGGAAGCTGTGTAATTTTGTGTATAATACTGTTAAGTTAGCAACAAGTTTGTTTAATTCTGTTGTGCGTGTCATAATAATATCTCTCCTTTGTTTTTGAATTTATGCTTAAATTATAGCACCATGAATTGTAAGTGTAAAGTTTAAAGCTTATAACAGTTATTGAGAATTATTCTCTAAAAAGAATGTTGATTTAGCAATGTTTCCTAAGGGAAAGAAATATAAATGATAATCAATATCAGAGATATTTATTAATTTAAAAAATTTGAAATAAATTTTATTAGTTGATAAAATAAAGAGCGAAAGGGGTAGAATCGATGGCAAGATTGTGCATAATTTTAATAAAACTATACAGACGACATATATCACGTTATACAAAACCAACATGTAGATTTTCTCCTACTTGCTCAAGTTACGCTTTAGAAAGTTATAAAAGGTTTGGTTTTTTCTTAGGTACATACTTAACTGTTAAGAGATTATTAAAGTGTCACCCACTATATAAGGGTGAGTATTTTGATAATGTACCTTTGTTTAAGAAAGATATATTCAAATTTGGAAGAAAAAAATAAAGGGGCCGCTAATGTTAGTTGCCTCTTTATTTTGGGCGAAATTGTTATTTGGATAAAAATTGGGAATGTTTGATCATGTTTGCGGAACTAGAAGAAGTTCTCTTACAAAATAACTTTTCTAAAAATTTATCTAATTAAGGTATTTGTACGGTAAATCCTCATAATTACCTACAAATGTTAAATTATATTGCAAGTGTGCGGTAAATCCTCATAATTATCTACAAATGCAAAGTTTTTACTGTTATTTAGTGATGCTATTTCCTGCATCTAACCATGCGGCAATTCCGCCCGGAAATCTATAGACATTTTTATATCCAGCTTTTTTGCTAAGACTGCTCCAACGTTGCTTCTTTCACAAGCTACAAAACCACAGTATATAACTATTTTTTTGTCTTTATTATCCCCTAGAGTTTTTAAAAATGCTTCTTTTTCTTCTGGTTTTAAATCTTTCATCTCTTTTGGTAGACCAGCATGAACCGCATCTTTAATTTTTGTTTTTTCAAATCGATCCGCAGGAATTGTATCAACTAGAATCATGTCTTCGTTATTGTCTATAGATTTCTTCAATCCATCTGCGCTAATCAGATTGTAATCCCCTGTTTTTGTAGCTTTAACTAATTTTATAGCTGCCTTTTCTACTTCATTTTCTTTTCCGTCTTTTGCAGAACGATTAAGCCCATCTCCGTTCCTGCAACCTACTAAGGAAACTGAAAGTAATATACTAGATAAAGCTAGTGTAATTTTATTTTTTTTCATAAAGTCAGCCCTACTTTAACTTTCACTTTTATTATAACATAAAAAAATACATATATAAACAAAATATATAATAAAATTTATTATTCTTAAAAAATATAATAATTCTGATTAACGTTGATTTTAATATGTAAACTAAAAATTATATAATGAATTATATAGTTTATGATAAAAAATTAATAAGTTTATTAATTAAAATTGTTGTTAAATATCAAAGTAATTTTTTATATTTTTTATGTAAAAAATAAAACTCTAATGAATAATGCATTAGAGTCTGTGAGTTACTAATATTTATTTTTTGTTAAGTATTGTTGAAATTGATTTAAGAATTTTTAAAACAACTTTATCTTTTTTATTAGCTAATAATTTTGTAATAGAATTAGACGTTTTAGTATTTTTTTCATTTTCTTTATTAGCTAGCATCTTTTTAACAAAATCTGGCATTTCTAACTTTTCGTCATCTTTTTTATTAGCTAACATTTTCTTAACGAAGTCCGGCATTTCAGGCTTTTCACCATCTTTTTTATTGGCTAACATTGCTTTAACGAAGTCTGGCATTTCTCCTTTTGGTTTATCCATTTCATTAAATGTTGTTCTCTCTGGATTATGCGAAATAAAGGGATTGTTTTTGTTAGCTTCAATCGTTGACACAAGGGCATCAATTAAACGAGAATCGTAGTTCGGCATAGGTGGTCTATGATAAGCTACTCCAAACTCCTCACAAAGTTCTCGACATTCGACATCATTATCGAAAAGAACTTCGATGTGTTCGCTTATAAAGCTAAGTGGAACAAATATATAATGTTTAGGATGTTCTTTTTGATCTCTTAAGTACTCAAGAACATCAGGTTTAATCCAAGGCATACCGATATCACTTTCACTTTGCCAAGTATTTGTATAGTTTTCTTTTTCAAGACCTATTTTTTTTGCTATAAGTTTTGTCATATCAAAGATTTGATCTACGTATGGATCATTATATTTTAATGCTATTTCAGGTACGCTGTGCGCAGAGAAAACTACTTTGTAGCTGTCTTCTTTTATTTCTTCAGTAATAATTTTTTTAATTTCATCTGCCCAGAATTCAATTAACTTTTCTTCTTTGTACCAAGATTTTATTATATTGAATTTAATTTTATTACTCTTAATAAATCTTTCGTAACCCATAATAGAATAGAATGAATAATGTGGTTCAAGAATTAAACAAATACATTCCTCTATACCATCATCTTCCATTTTTGAAATTATATCAGGGATATAAGGTGAAGAAAATTTATTGGCAAAGTATACTTTATATTCATCTTTTACAGATTCCCTTAAAAGTTCAACTTCTTTAAGTGTTATTTCTTGAAGTGGAGAACCATCAATGCGAAGATAATTTTTTAAAAGTAGATTGATTTCTTCGTCGTTAGGACGTACTCCTCTTCTAATATTTGTGAAAAATTTTGCTATACCTTCGAATGTATATTCTTCAGGTGTTCCATATGTCATTACTAAAATAGCTTTACTCATTTTATAACCTCTCAAAATAGTGTAGTCAACTATATTATAACACTTTTTGTACTAAAACACACTAGTAATTATTCTATTACAGAAAAATATTGTAGATTACGGATATATTCCCTATAAATTAAGGTTTAAATCGATGTTTTATTTTATTATAACTGTGTCAAAAATATGATATTACTATAATATTAAACTAGAATTGAAAAAAACTATTGAAAAAATAGCTAAAAAGTTATAATATAAAAGTTAACTAAAAAGTTTACTAATAAGGGAGTTTAAGAATCTCCAATTGGTTGAAGAAAAAGGAGGAAGAGTTAAATGAGAAAGAAAATATTCGGAGCGATAACTTTTATTGCAGCGATTGGTGGCGTTATTTATATGAAAAATAATCCTAAATACAAGGAGATTGTTAGAGTCGTGAAGACTGCTGATGCACGTGGTTTTTACGAAAAAATAATATTAGAAAAAGATAAACTTGCATTCACGGCGAAAGCGAAAATTAAAGATTACAAGATTGATTATGAGAGTATTAGAAATGTCGGAGAGAAGATTTACGCACGTCTAATAGTTAATAATGATGAGAAGTTAAATATTGATACGGTGATAAGTGAGAAGAATACGAATGTAGAAGAAGTATCGCACTCAGAAAAACTGGATGAATTGTTGAATAAATAGTGGTCAAGAGGGGAGAAAATGATTTTTTAAAATTTTCTACTCCCCTAACTTGGATTATTTTGGACAAGTGTGATAAGTATTTCCTAGGAAATTTATAAAAAAGGAATCCTCCATTACAGTAAGGTGATGTAATGGAGGATTTTTCATGGTTAAATTAATTATTATCTAATATTATTATGCGAAACGGCTACGAATACTAGTTGGTATTGATTTGTAAACACTCTTAGTAACGAAGAATAAGAATGTTACTAAAGCACCTTTAAGTAGGTTGAATGGTATAATACCAGCCGCTACAATTGTTTTTACGTTAGTCACGATATCTGCTAGATTCATAATATATCCATAAGCTGGAAGTAATACGAAGTAGTTAAGAAGTGACATGAATACTGTTATTGCCAGTGTTCCTAAGATTCCACCGATAATAGTTTTAGCAGTACCTTTTTTATAGAAAAGAACAATGATACTGATAAAAGTGAATTCTACTACTATATTAGCAATTGATCCGATTGGTTCATGCGACAACAAAGCGAAGTGTAGGAAGTTTTTTAAGAATGACACTAAAAGTGCATCTTTATATCCTAATAATAACAACGCCATGAATAGCGGGATGAACGTAAAATCAAATTTTAGAAATGGTGGCAAGAATGGCACAGCAAAACTAAAAAAAGATAGAAGTAGAGCAATAACTGCAAGCATACCACTCAAAACTAGTGAGTGAACATTTTTTTTATACATTTAAAACCTCTTTCCTATCTTCATAGGCAATAAAATAGCCGCAATACTATTCTTAAAAAGGTGTATTCTAAATCTACGTTAGATATAAAAAACACCACTTTAAAAATTTTAAAGCGGGACTGAAAGGTATGAAAAATAAGCGTTACACTAAAATCAAGTACGGTAAATATACATACGTAGTATACTGTATGTGTAAGTTTATTTATTCTATATCTTCTATCATCCAGACTGTACTGTCGGTTTTGGAATTTCACCAAATCTGCTTGCGCTCGCGGACTTTGACCGCCGGTCGGGAATTTCACCCTGCCCCGAAGATAATTAAATTTATTATTTATACGTTTATTATAAACCTAAGTCTCTATATTGTAAAGTGAAAAGGTTTAACTTTAAAAAAAGATGAGAGTAACTCTGTTTAATCGAATTACTCACATCAATTATAATATTTAGTTATTATTCTACTGTTACTGATTTAGCTAAATTACGTGGTTTATCCACATCTAGTCCTTTAGTGTAGGCTGCGTAGTATGCGAATAGTTGTGTAACTACGATACTTGCGATTGGAGCAAGATCTTCGTTTACGTTAGGAATTGCGTAGTCGCCTTTACGAGCTAATTTTTCTAATGTAATGATTAGAGTATTAGCACCACGGCTGGCTACTTCACTCACGTTACTACGTGTATTTAAGTCTAGTTTAGCGCTTGTGATAAGAGCTACAACTGGTGTTCTTTCTTCGATAAGAGCGATTGTACCGTGTTTTAATTCTCCTCCGGCAAATCCTTCTGTTTGAATGTAAGAAACTTCTTTAAGTTTTAGAGCTGCTTCACATGCACTATAGTAGTCGATTCCACGTCCGATATAGAATGCATTGCGTTCTGTGAATAAGTTTTTAGCTAAGTCTTTAATAGTTTTTGTATCATCTAAGATTGATTCGATTGCAGAGGTAATTACTGATAACTCTTGCTCGATATCAAATTTAGGTTGTTTAGAAAGTTGTTTAGCTACTTCATAAGCAAGTATGCTTAGTGTTGCGATTTGAGCAGTATATGCCTTAGTAGATGCAACCGCGATTTCAACACCTGCGTGAAGTAATAACGTATAGTCACATTCACGAGATAGAGTTGAAGCATCAACGTTAGTAAGTACTAAGAACTTATAATCTGCGTTTACGCTACGTAATTTTGTAAGTACAGCACGAAGGTCAGCTGTTTCTCCTGATTGAGAAAGGAAGATGAACATTGGTTTTTTAGATAATAATGGTACGTTGTAAGCAAATTCTGATGCTAAGTGTACCTCTGTAGGAATACCAGCCCATTTTTCAAAGTAGTTTCTTCCTACTAAACCAGCGTTGTAACTTGTACCACATCCGATAATGTATAATCTATCTGCGTCTTTTACGTTGTTGATAATTTCGCTGTTAATATTAATATCATGTCCATCGAAGTAGTGAGAGATGATGTTACGCATAGCTCCTACTTGCTCGTGAATTTCTTTAATCATGTAATGCTCGTGGATACCTTTATCGATTTCTCCAGCGTTTAAGTTAGTTGAGAAACTTTCACGCTCTACAACATTACCTTCTTTATCTTCGATAGTTACACTATCTTTTTTCACGATAACAAATTCACCATCATTGATTTCTAAGAAGTTGTTAGTGTACTTAATCATTGCTAAAGCATCACTACCAACATAGTTTTTATTTTCTTCTCCTAGGCCAATAAGAAGTGGACTCTTATTTTTTGCTACATATAATGTGTCTTTATCTTCTGTATCGATTAAACAAAGTGCATAAGAACCTTGAAGTTTAGATACAGTTTTTTTGAAAGCTTCTTTAGTATCAAGACCACGATCGCTATAAACTTGTACTAATTGAACGATAACTTCAGTATCAGTTTCAGAAACAAGATCTACACCTTTGAAAAATCTTTCTTTAAGTTCTTGGAAGTTTTCGATAACTCCATTGTGAACTAAAATAAAACGTTTGTTGAAGCTTTGATGAGGGTGAGAGTTAGTTGTGTTAACTCCACCGTGAGTAGCCCAACGTGTATGACCAATACCTAATTCTAGGTGAAGTCCTTCAGGGATTAGGGCTTCTAGATTTTTAATGCGACCTACAGATTTAGTAACGCTAGCTTCTCCGTTAACAACACCAGCGATACCAGCTGAGTCGTATCCACGGTACTCAAGGCTGCTAAGTCCATCAATTAAAAATTTAACTCCATTTGCTTCTCCAACAAATCCTACAATTCCACACATATTAAAAATTCCTCACTTTTTTCTTTAATTTATTTTTATAGAAAGTACTATAAACTTTTATACCTATGCTCAAAAATATTATACTTCTTGAAGTTTATTATACTTAATCAAGTTTATGTAAACCTTAAAAGAAGGCATAATGAGCCTATAGAGAGGGGATAATGATTTTGAAGGGTGGGTATGTCACCATTACTCCTAAAGATACAAAGGTACACCCCAGCAGTGGCAACTAAAGTTTTTGTCGTCATTCTTCCTTAAAAACTAAGTTGGGAGCGACTCAAAAATCGCGATTTCGAAAGAAATTGATTTTGTCGAGTCGCCCCCGCACAGTTTATTAGATTTCAAAAGAGCTTTTTTAAAGCGAACTTTGAAATCAATAAACCACTGCGTCTAGGTATGACTTAACAGATTTTGTGAAATATTTTGCTAGTAGCCACTGTAAATATTTCGTCGTCTCTTCGTTCCTAGAAATATCAAGATCTACCCCAGCAGTGGCAACTAAAGTTTTTGTCGTCATTCTTCCTTAAAAACTAAGTTGCTGTTGCATACGCTGTACCTAAGTATCTTGTCGTCACTACGTTCCTAAAGATACAAAGGTACACCCCATTGTACATTATCTAACGAAACTCTCTGGTTCCGAAAAAGTATCCGCCGAATTTTCGATAACTTTTTTCCTCGTCAACTAAATTCAATTTAACCTTTAGAACTTAGTTCGGGCGCTATAATTATAAATTGAAATTACCTCCTGATAGTTTAATCGTACATATTATTATACTAGATGAAAAGAGCATTGTAAACTGAAAGGATATATTTACATAAACTCAAAAATAAAAATAAAGTATCTAAAAATTTAACCTTAATTTTTAAATTGTAGAAATATAAAATTGATTAATAAAAAACCTACTTACTATTTGAGTAAGTAGGCAATATTATTATTCTGATTTTTGAGTATCAGCAGCTACCTCTTTAGCGTTTTTCACTTCATCAGGTAGGTTGATTTCTTTAACATTGTTTACGTTAGAGTATTGAATGTTTTGTTTGATTTTCATTGTTGTTGGAGTTGATGTGTTTTTAGTAGCAAGCTCCATGTTTACTTCGTTAGTTACAGGTGTGTAATCTTTAGTAACAACAAGTTTGATTGTAACGTTTTTGAAATCAACGTTGTTGAATGCACTAGCATTTACTTCGTTTCCAGAAGATGTGTTTGCAATAGCAACCATAAGATCTTTAAATTGGTCTCCACTTCCTGTGTATGTTAGGACGTAGTTTCCATTTTCTTCAGTTTTCTTGAAGTCTTTAGCAATTTTTTTGTAGAATTCTAAGATTTGTTCTGAGTTTGCAATTTTTTTAAGGTTTTCGAATTGAGCAGTAATGCTGCTGCTTGAGCTTTTAACCCACTCATCTTGTCCTGTTGATTTTGCATAAGCAGTTCCATCTTTAATGTATAGTTCTAGTGTTTGGCTTTGACCTTGAGCTTTCACATCAGTAGTAGCTTTAATTGCTAGAGGATCGATGATTAATGATCCTGATACTGTATTTTCAACTGTTTGAGTTTGCTCACCAACTAAAATTTCAGAACTGTTAGTCGCTACGAAATCTGTACTTTTTATGTTTTTAGATGATTCTACTGATTTATTAACGATTTGTTCTACAGAAGCTCCTGTACTACAAGCAGCAAGAGTAACTGAAAGAATAATCGTTGCAATAAGCAATAGATATTTTTTTAGTGATTTTGTCATGTTTCTCTCCTTAACATTAATGTAAATAGATTAATTAATCATAAAAAATCTACTTTTATAAATTTAATTTTATAGAGATATTCTATCATATTATAACTTATATTACTACATTATAGGTTCATTTTTTAGATATCTGTAATAAATAATATAGGTTATAAATTAAGATGGATATTTTTATCTAATATTTTTTATGAAAATAATAAAAAATCTATTGACTTATATCAATGATGGATATATAATTATATCAAAGATAGATATATCGATGATAGATATAGATAAAGAATATCTCTAATTGGTTAGGGGGGATAAAATGGCAAAGTTAAGCCCTTATGAGACGGGCGAATTAACGGATAGTATATTTTTTACACTTCTAGTTTTAACAGAACCTATTCATGGATACTTGATAATGCAAAAGGTGGCAGAAATTACTGATAATAATATTATTATCGGACCTGCGACAATGTATACGACTTTAGGTAAGATGGTTTCTGTTGGTTGGATTGAAGATAAAGAAATCGATAATTCGAAAAAAGAATATCATATTACTCCAAAAGGTATGGAAGTTTTGGAGAAAAATTTAAAACTTCGCCAGTTTTTACTGGATGCGGCTAAGAAGTTTATGGGTGGTGAAAGTTATGAGTAAATATAAGGTGATACATGCATTCGCTTATACAAATGAAAGTATTATGAGAAAATTAGAAAAGTATAGTGCAGAGGGCTGGCATTTTAAAAAGTTTCTTGGATTCTTCGTTTTATTGGAAAAAGGAGAAAAAGTTAATTACAAATACGAATTGGTATACGATAAAAAGTTTGATGCAGAACGTAAAGACTTCTACAGATTTAACGGTTGGGAAGTAGTTAGAAATAGTTTTTTCTGGCAAGTATTACGTGGTGAACCTACAGCGACTACACTATATACAGATAATCTGAGTAAAGACTACATGTGGTTATATAGAATAAAATTTAATGCGAAAATCATGTTAGGATGTCTGATATTATCTTTGGTGACGTATTTTATAAATAAATATTTAATGCCGTCAGAAGTAATGGATTTTATTTTTAGAATGAGTGCAGTATTTGCAGCGGGAGTGGTCACTACCACAGGATTCCTCTATATAAATTATTTATTTTTAAAGCGAAGAAAGGATTGAATTTATGAAGTATAAATATGTTCCGGTATTTATAAGCTATGATAAAGTAGCGGATAAAATGAATCATCTTGTTGCTCAGGGATATGAATATGATAAAGAGGCTATAGTGGCAATTAGAATGAAGAAAGTCTCAGAGACTAGCGATAAGCAATATAAGTTTATCTTTGATAAAAACTTTACACCAGAGATAGAAGAGTATTACAAAGTAAGTGGCTGGAAGCTTTATAAGTTTCAAGTTTATAATTTGTTTAGACTTGCTGAAGGGACTTCGAGTTCTTATCCGATATATACTGATACCGAGACGGAATTAGAAATTGTTAAATATAGATTATTAAGATTTATAGTTTTGTTTATTTTAATAAGCATAGTAGGGATATTGTATTTTACTAATATTAAATGGGTAATTAATAGTGGCATACCTGATATGATAGCCATGTTAATAGGTGGATTAATAGGCGGTATATTTGGTTACTGTATAGGAGGACTTGGAATGTTTTTACCGAAATATTTCAAGTTAACAAAAGAAATAAAAAATAATGACGAATAAAAAAGGGATTTAACTTTTAATAAGTTAGGAAAAGAGGTAAGTGCTATGATTTTAGAATTTAAAAATGTAGAGAAAAGTTTTGGAAATAAAAAGGTTCTTAAAGGTGTCAGCTTCACAGCGAAAAGTGGAGTGGCTAATGGATATTTAGGACGAAATGGTAGTGGTAAGACTACAAGTTTTAGAATACTGTTAGATATATTCAAGCCTGATAAAGGGGAGATTTTACTAGATGGGAAACCTTTAGATCACAGTAAGGTAAAAATTGGATACCTTCCAGAAGAACGCGGAATGTACGATGGTGTTGGGCTTGTGGATCAGCTTACGTACTTTGGAATGTTAAAAGGTATGAAGAAGAAAGCTGCGCAAACAGAAGCAAAAAAATGGTTAGAGTACTTTGAACTAGAGGATAATAAACAAGCATTAAAAACATTATCTAAAGGTAATGCACAAAAAATTCAAATTATCCAAAGTGTTATGAATGATCCAGATATTCTTGTTTTCGATGAACCATTCAGTGGACTAGACCCGGTGAATGTATCGAAGTTAAAAGAAATAATTACAGATTTTATTAAAAAAGATAAACTTGTTATTTTCTCATCTCACCAAATGCCGGTTGTGGAAACATTCTGTGAGGACATTAATATACTAGAAAAAGGGAAAATTACTCTAAGTGGTAATCTAGATTATATTAAAAAACAATTAGGACACGGAAAAATGATCTTGAGTGTTAGTGGTTTTGAGAAAGAGGAACTGCTTGCTAATCTTAGAGCTGTGCCGCTAGATATTGAGTATTCATTAGTTCCAGAGGGAGTGCTTCTTGATTTCAAAGAAGAGGATGCTAAAAAAGAATTATTAGCAAAACTTGCAGGAAGCAATTTTAATATAGAAGAATTCAAACTTTATAAACCTTCGTTAGAAGATATTTTCAAAGAACAGGTAGGTAAGTAATTATGAAAAATTTTAGTACAGTATTTAATTTTGAGTTTAAACAATTTTTTGCGAAAAAAGCGACAAAAGTTATTATGGCATTGTATTTCATTATAGCTATAGGTATAACATTTGTACCATCGATTGCTAATAGTAACATTTTTAAAGGTGAGAGCAATGATAATTTCAATCGTAGTGCATATGTTGTAAAAGATGTAAATGTTAAGTTAGATGATCTAAAAGAAGCTAAAAAATACGATAGTAAAGAGGCCTTAGAAAATGATATTAAAGCTAAAAAATTAGATGAAGGTATCATCTTAACTAAAGATAGTTATGAATATTTATCTCGACAATCTATCTTTAGTAAAGGTAGCAGTGAATTTAAAGAAGCTTTTGGAAAAAATGTAGAAAAGTTAGTCTATAAACAAAATGGTTTAGATTATGATAAAGTAACTAATGTGAAATCACATCTACCTCAACCTGTACCTGTGAACGTAAGTGGAGATTCTGATGCTCAAACTCAAGTAGTAAATGTTGTAGTAGTTTATGCTCTTACATTTATTGTTTATATGACGGTAATCCAATTCGGTAGTGTAGTTGCGACAAATGTTGTTAAAGAAAAAAGTAACCGTGCAATGGAATTATTAGTAGTTACTGTAAGTCCAAGAACATTAATTTTAGGGAAAGTATTAGCTTTATCTGTTGCGGTACTTATTCAAATGGGCTTAATTATTGGTGGATTATTCGCCGGTCTAAAAATCAATGGTTCTAGATATAGTGATAATATTAAACATATTCTAGAAAATGTAGACTTAAAAGTTCTTGGTGTAGGATTAGCGTTTGCGTTAACTGGATTCGTAATGTTTATGTTTATGTACGCGGCATTCGCTTCATTAGTTAGTAAGATTGAGGATGTCAACGGAGCGATAACTTTACCGATGTTAACATTTATGGGTGCATTCTTCATAAATTACTATATTATGGGTTCAACTGGAGATACTAAACTTGCAGAGATTTTATCATACGTTCCATTTACATCATATTTTGTAATGTTTACACGTTATGCAATAAGCAACGTATCTATTCAAGAATTAGGATTATCTTATGGTATATTAGTTGTAACTACATTACTTGTGGCATTTGCGAGTGTTAGAGTATATAGATTAGCGACATTAAGATACGGTCAAAAATTAAACTTCTTCAAATTATTATTTGGGAAGTAGAGAAATATAAAATATAATAACACCACATATTAGATTATCTAGTATGTGGTGTGTTTTGTGTATCTAAGATGACTATTCATAAAATAAGTTGTAGTATTATTTATTCATTGCACTTATTTTATATTTATGTTAAAATAAAATTATAAAGAGAGAGCCGTTTTAAAGACGGTGACTCTGATTAATTATAGTTTAAAATAACTGTCTTAACCGTTCAAAGTGGTACTGCACCCAAAAAATTGGACAAAATATTCAGTTATTTTTGTTTAGTATTTTAAACTTTAAAGTCAGTAAATTTTATTACTTTTAGTGACTTTCA
>QWCT01000243.1_pt1 | contig 40277 bp, 32 predicted proteins | sample 1972681 | NCBI WGS metagenome assembly QWCT01 (sample SAMN09866701, study PRJNA288562) | Human oral metagenome isolate pre3_saliva, whole genome shotgun sequencing... | isolation source: mouth | host: Homo sapiens | place: USA: California | reverse complement strand
CGGAGTCGGATTTATCGGCGGAAACTTTATGCATTTTGCTGTAAATGCCTATCCGAATGAGGAGTGGATCTGCCTCGATAAGTTAACCTATGCAGGAAATATGGAGACTTTACAGGCTTTGGAGGGAAAGAAGAACTACAAGTTTGTAAAGGGCGATATTGCGGATAGAGAGTTTATCTTTGACTTATTTCGTACGGAAAAGCCGGACAGAGTGATTAACTTTGCTGCGGAATCCCATGTGGACCGTTCTCTAAAGGATCCGGAGCTATTCCTTCGAACCAATGTATTAGGTACGGTTTGCCTCATGGATGCCTGCAGGGAGTTCGGTATCGAGCGTTATCACCAAGTTTCTACGGATGAGGTTTATGGAGACTTACCGCTTGACAGAACCGATCTCTTCTTCAATGAGAACTATCCCATCAAGACCTCTTCCCCTTACTCTTCTTCCAAGGGAAGTGCGGATCTTTTTGTTTTGGCTTATCACAGAACCTTCGGACTTCCGGTGACTATTTCCCGTTGCTCAAACAACTACGGTCCCTATCATTTCCCGGAGAAGCTGATTCCGCTTGTAATTTCCAGAGCCTTAAACGACGAAAGCATTCCGGTTTACGGGAAGGGAGAAAATGTTCGTGACTGGCTGTATGTGACGGACCATTGTAAGGCAATCGATCTTATCGTAAGAAAGGGAAAGGTTGGAGAGGTTTACAACGTGGGCGGACACAACGAGAGAACGAATCTCGAAGTGGTAAAAACCATTTTAAAGGCACTTAATAAGCCAGAGTCTTTGATTACGTATGTAACGGACAGACCGGGACATGATATGCGTTATGCGATTGACCCGACAAAGCTTGAGACGGAACTAGGTTGGAAACCGGAGTATACCTTTGATACCGGAATCCCCGTGACCATTGACTGGTATTTAAATAACAAGGACTGGTGGGAGCATATCATTTCCGGAGAGTACCAGGAGTACTATAAGAAGCAGTACGGAGAAGAGGGATAAGATGAAAGTTTTTGTGACCGGTGTAAACGGACAGCTGGGACATGATGTTATGAACAGCCTCTATTATGCGGAAATTGATGCCATTGGCTCGGATATCAAAGAGAGCTACTCCGGAGTGCAGGATGGTAGTCCTGCTTGTACCATGTCTTATATTGGCTTGGACTTAACGGATGAAGAAAAGACGAGGAAGGTGATTGCCGAGGAAGAAATTGATGCCATCATTCATTGTGCGGCTTGGACTGCGGTGGATGCAGCGGAGGAACCCGAGAATCAGGCAATTGTCGAGAAAATAAACGGAGAAGTTCCCGGTGTACTGGCGAGAATTATGAAGGAAAGAGATGGGAAGATGCTTTACCTTTCCACCGACTATGTTTTCTCCGGAGAGGGAACAGAACCCTGGTCACCGGATGAAAGAAACTTTTCTCCCATCAATTTCTACGGAAAGACAAAGCTTATGGGGGAGGAAAGAATCCGGGAAGTTTTAGAAAAATACTTTATTGTTCGGATTGCCTGGGTTTTTGGCTTAAATGGGAAGAACTTCATTAAGACGATGCTGAAGGTCGGAAAGAACCACGAAGAAGTTCGTGTGGTGAATGACCAGATTGGGAACCCGACCTATACTCTGGATTTGGCAGAGCTTTTGGTGGATATGATTACTACGGAAAAGTATGGAAACTATCACGCTACCAACGAAGGAGACTATATTTCCTGGTATGATTTTACAAAGGAAATCTATAGACAGGCAGGCTTGAAAACGAAGGTGATTCCGGTCAGTACCGAGGAATATGGTCTTAGTAAGGCAAAGCGTCCGAAGAACTCCAGGCTGGATAAAAAGAAGCTCAGACAACAGGGCTTTGTTCCGCTTCCGGACTGGAAGAATGCTCTTTCCCGATATCTTGAAGAACTTCCTGAGGAAGAGGGAGGAAAAGGCTTTAGTCCCTGTCGTTCCTGTTTTGGCTAATAAAGGAAAATACTCGCGGATAGCTTGGAATTTTTAGAGATTTGGATCTTTCCATTTTTAGAGATTGAAGCGCGTAGCCTATCTATGTATTTCGCTTAAAAAAATTCGGGAGCAGTCCCGAATTTTTTTATCATAAGTTCTACGGTGAATATATAGATAGGAAAGGTCCATATTGAAAAAAACATAAAACAGACACAAAATTAAGCTATAAAATAAGGCTATAAATATAATACAAAAAATATAATTATAATAATAAAGCTGTAAAAAGAATACTCTGTGCATTTTTTAAGAAGGAACGAAACAGTAAAACTATTATAGAGAAAAGCGTGGATAAAGGAGAATTCTGTTTATAAGGCAGAAGGAGGAGCTAAATATGGGAAAGTATTTTGGAACTGACGGATATAGAGGGGAAGCCAATGTGGATCTTACGGCAGATGATGCCTTCAGAGTAGGTAAGTTTTTAGCGTATTATTTTTCTGAAGGGGGTAAGAAGGAATGCCGTATTGTAATCGGTAAGGATACGAGACGCTCCAGCTATATGTTTGAGTATGCGCTTTCTGCGGGAATTACCGCCGCCGGTGCAGACGCCTATCTTATGCACGTAACAACGACGCCTTCTGTGAGCTTTATTGCCCGTACAGAGGATTTTTCCTGCGGTGTCATGATTTCGGCTTCACATAATCCGTTTTATGATAACGGCTTAAAGGTCATCAACGGAAACGGAGAAAAGGTTTCCGATGACTTTATTGAAGAAATAGAAGCCTACTTGGACGGAAAGACCGGGGAAATTCCTCTTGCAAAAAGAGATAAAATCGGAAGAACCGTGGACTATTCCGCCGGAAGGAATCGTTATATAGGCTATCTTATTTCTCTTGCGATGCATTCCTTTAAGGGAAGAAAGGTGGCACTGGACTGTGCAAACGGTTCCGCATCGTCCGTTGCAAAGGCGGTTTTTGACGCCTTGGGTGCGGATACCCATGTGCTTTCCAATACTCCGAACGGTTACAACATCAATGATCATTGCGGATCCACCCATATCGAGGCCCTGCAGGCTTACGTAAGAAACAGTGATTGTGAAATCGGCTTTGCCTATGATGGAGATGCGGATCGTTGCCTTGCGGTAGACAGCGAGGGGAATCTGGTAGACGGGGATATGATTCTTTATCTTTGCGGAAAGAATTTAAAGAAAAAAGGACAGCTTCAGGGAAACACCATTGTGACAACCGTTATGTCTAACTTCGGTTTATATAAGGTTTTGGATGCAGAGGGGATTTCCTATGAAAAGACGCAGGTCGGAGACCGCTATGTCTATGAAAATATGGCAGAGCATGCTTATGATTTAGGAGGAGAGCAGTCCGGTCACATCATTTTCATGAGACACGCGACAACGGGGGACGGGATTCTTACCAGTATCAAGCTTATGGAAGTATTGCTGGAAGAAAAGAAGAGCCTAAAGGAATGCCTCTCCGACTATAAGAAATTCCCACAGGTTCTGGAAAATGTAAGAGTGACGGATAAGGCTCTTGCAGAGAGTAATCCTGCTGTGCAAGAAGCAGTAAAAAGGGTGGAAGAGAAGCTTGGAGATACGGGTAGAATTCTTCTTCGCGCTTCCGGGACGGAACCGCTTATCCGTGTTATGGTGGAAGCGGAGAAGGAAGAATCTTGTAAAAGTCTTGTTGAAGAAGTTATAGCAGTTATGAAAAAAGAGGGACTGGTTCAGGCATAAATATTAGGATACAATGGCAGGGTATAAGTAAGAGGGGTGTAATTCAAAAAACACAGCAATATAAAGAAGTATTACTAAGCTGCTAAGGAAGAATTACTAAGCCTAAAAGAAGAGAAGCAATCGTTTAATAGAGTAAAATAGAGGGAAAAATCATGGAAAAAGTAAAGCGTTATCGGCAGTTTCCCATTTTCCGTTATCCGGAAAGAACTTGGATGGATAAAGAGGTGGAGAAGGCTCCTATCTGGTGCTCTGTGGATCTAAGAGACGGGAACCAGGCTTTGGTGGAACCTATGGGAGTTGAGGAAAAGATTGAGTATTTTCAGCTCCTTTGTCGCTTGGGCTTTAAGGAAATTGAAGTGGGATTTCCGGCCGCCTCTCAAATCGAATACGATTTTTTACGGAATCTGGTAGAGCGAAGGCTGATTCCGGAGGATGTAACGGTGCAGGTTCTGGTACAGTGCAGAGAAGAACTGATTGAGAGAACTTTTGAGGCATTGGAAGGAGTAAAGAAAGCGATAGTGCATATCTATAACTCTACATCTATACTCCAAAGAGAAGTAGTTTTTAAAAAATCGAAGGAAGAGATTAAAGCGATTGCTCTTTCCGGAGTAGAAATGGTAAAAAGACTGGAGAAGAATTTCCATGGTGCGTTACGACTGGAGTATTCTCCGGAAAGTTTTACCGGTACGGAGATGGATTATGCCTTAGAGGTCTGCAATGCCGTGATTTCCGCTTGGGGAACTGCAAAGAATCGTAAAATAATCATCAATCTTCCGAATACCGTGGAGATGCACAGTCCCAATGTTTTTGCGGATCAGATTGAGTTTATGTCGGATCATCTTTTGGAAAGAGAAAATGTTGTTCTTTCCATTCACCCGCATAATGACAGGGGAGAGGGAATTGCAGCGGCAGAGCTGGCTCTTCTTGCCGGAGCGGAGCGTATCGAAGGCACTCTTTTTGGAAATGGAGAAAGAACCGGCAATGTGGATATTTTGACGCTTGCTTACAATATGTTCTCTCATGGAATTGATCCTGCTCTAAATTTGGAAAATATCCGAGAAATTAAAGAGGTCTATGAGCGGTGCACGAAGATGCAGATTCCGGATCGTCATCCTTACGCGGGAAAGCTTGTTTTTACCGCTTTTTCAGGGTCTCATCAAGATGCCATCAATAAGGGCTTACAGGCAATGAAGGCACATAGTTCCTTACTTTGGGAGGTGCCTTATCTGCCGATTGATCCTGCCGATATTGGAAGAGAATATGAGCCGGTTGTGCGTATCAATTCCCAGTCCGGAAAGGGTGGCGTAGCCTTTATCTTGGATTATCAATATGGTTATAAGTTGCCTAAGGGAATGCAAAGAGAGTTTGCAGACTATATCCAGTTTATTTCCGAAAAGGAAGGAGAGGTGGATCCCGAACGTATCCTTAAGGTATTTACAGAAGAATATGTGGAAGCAAAGAAACCTCTTTTCTTTAAAAACTTACGTTCTATGGATATGGAAGATGAGAAGAACGGCTATGTCAGCTTCGTGCAGTTGAGCTATGAAAACAGAGGTATTTTAAAGGAAGTCTCTGCGAGCGGATCCGGTCCGATTGAAGCAACGGTCAATGCTCTCCGGAAGGAATTAAAGAAGGACTTTACGGTTATGGATTACAATGAGCATGCCTTGGGTGCAGAAGCTTCCGCAAAGGCAGTGTCCTACATTCATTTAATGGACAGGGAATCGGGAAAGAGTACCTTCGGTGTGGGTATCTCCTCCAATATTACTCGTTCTTCGGTTCGTGCTCTCTTTAGTGCAATCAATCGTCTCTACTACCCTAAAACGGCAGAAGGATAGAATTTTATGCATATTATTTATGGCGTTGACGACAATTTCATACCGCTGCTTTCCGTATCCATTTCCTCGGTGTTGCATACTATGCAGGGGGAGACATTACATTTTCATATTCTGAGTATGGGATGCAAGAAGGAAAATGAGGAGAAGCTTAGGCACTTTATTGAGGGAGAGGGGCAGAAGATTTCCTTTTATGAGCTGGAAGAAAAACTGCAAGAGCTGAAAAAACGTATTCCGGGCTTAAATACGGGAAGTTTTTCTCCTGCAACGTTGCTTCGACTTTTTATTCCGGGAGTGCTTCCGAAGAATGTTACGAAGGCCTTATATCTCGATGCGGATACGGTGGTATTACAGTCCTTAACACCTCTTTATGCAACAGCTCTTTCGGAAAATGCGCTTGGTATGGCGGCTGAGCCGAGTATTTATAAAAGCCATTGTCGCTTTTTGGGGCTTTCGGAAAAAGAGCCTTACTTTAATGCCGGCATGATACTTTGGAATCTTTCTTATTTTCGGGAGCAAGGCTTGGAGGAGCAGTGTCTTCGCTATTATCAGCTTAAGAAGGGAAGGCTTCCCTTTAATGATCAGGATATTCTGAATATAGTATGTAAAGGGAAGATTAAGCCGCTCCCCCAGCGTTACGATTTCTTCTCAAACTATTACTATTTTCGCTATAAGGCGCTTTGCGAGAATGCTCCTTGGTACGAAAAGTTGGAGAAAAAGAAGGGATTTAAACGGGCAAAGGCACACCCTGTTATAGTGCATTTTGCAGGTGCATCTCGGCCTTACGTTCGAGGAAGCGGGAATCCTTACGGAAGGGCTTTCCGCTATTATGCGGAGAACAGCCCGTTTACAGTAGAAGAAGTAAAAGGAAAAGAGCTTTTTATGCTGCTGTATAGAGGGATGAATGTCTTGAGCTTCTTCTTCCCGAAGTTTAGAGAAAGAATCGGAGAGGCGTATTACAGAAGTCTTTGTAAGAAGATGAAAATATAAGCTGGAATTGTTATAGGATAAATATAAAAGCGAAAAAAGAAAGAGATAGAAGAAAGAGATAGAATAAAGAGATAGAAGAAAATCTCCTTTGCTATTCTTTTCCGTCCTTTTCCATGCTAGAATAGTTTGGAGTATAAAAACTTACAGAGAATAAGCTCGAGGGGAGAAGGGAATGGCTGTAGGCATAGTCATTTTAAATTATAATGATTGGGAGAACAGCTCCCGTTTGGTAGAGGAATTGGAAACATTTCCTCTATTTTCGTATATTGTCATAGTGGACAATGCTTCTACGGATGACAGTCTTTCCCATCTTTCCGCCCTACAGAATGAGCGAGTAAAGCTTCTTTGCGCAAAGGAGAATCAAGGATATGGAGCAGGAAACAATCTGGGGCTTCACTTTCTTTTTGAAAATGGAATGCGTCATGCTTTTTTGGCCAATCCGGATACATCCTTTACGGAAGAATATTTTCCTGCCGTGCTTTCTCTTTTTCAAAGGGAAAGAGAAGCGGGACTTGTTTCAGGAGTGATGCAGGATGGTATCGGATTGCAAAAGACCGCGTGGAAGCTTCACGGCTTTTTCCTATCCCTCCTTGCTTCCGGTCCACTTTCCAGAAGAGTTTTTTCCTCTTACCTATTCTATAAAAAAGCATATTTGAAACAGAAGCCTTATGTAGAGGTAGATTGTCTTCATGGCTCTTGCCTTTGCTTTTCTAAAGAGTCTTTTGAAAAAAGCGGAGGTTTTGACGAGGATTTCTTTCTTTATGAAGAGGAAAATGTTATTGCACAGCGCATGAAGAAAGTAGGCTTCAAAGTTTTTTTATGTACTGCGGTGAGCTATTTACACCAAGACAGCGGAAGTACCGGAAAAAGCATCAAGTCTTTAGTGAAAAGAGAAAAAATCCGGCAGGCATCGGAGAGACTGTATTACAGTAAATATCTGTCTATTGGAGGGGTTCAAAAGCTGCTGGTTTATATTTTCCAGACGATTGTATTGCTGGAAACATTGCTTTATGAAGCTTATTCCGCTAAGAAGAAACAGAGCAGATAAAGCAATACGGTAGAGTGGGAATGAAGCAAAAAACATAGAGTGGAAAAGAAATCGGAAAACATTCAGTTTGGAGGCTATTTTGCAAATCATTGTCCTGTGTACGTATAATGGTGAAAAATACCTGAGAGAGCAGATTCAGTCCTTGCTCACTCAGGATTATTCGGGAGAACTTTTGCTCCTTCTTTCCGATGACGGATCGACCGATGGGACACGGGAGATACTGCAAAAGACAAAGGAAGAATATGGAGAAAAGATTTTTCTTTATGATAAGGGAGAGGCTTCCGGCTCTGCCTGGAAGCATTTCCTGATGATTCTTTCTGCTCTTGCAAATCAAACAATTCCGAATTTTCCCTATGAGAAGATGGAATATATATTCCTTTCGGATCAGGATGACCTTTGCTTTCCCGATAAGATTTCCGCCTTGACAGAGGCTTTGCAGGAGGCGGAAAAGCGATATGGGAAGTCTTGTCCCCTGCTTTGCCACTCGGATATGGAAGTGATAGATGAAGGGAGAAAAAAGATAGCGGATTCCTATTTTCGCTATCAGAAGATGCCTTGGAAAAAGGACAGCTTTTCCAATCTCCTCATACAAAATCATGTTACGGGCGCTGCAATAGGAATGAATCAGAGTCTTTTAGCCTATCTAAAGAAGTTGCCTGACTTTGTCTATATGCATGATCAGTGGATTGCGCTCCTTGCAGCAGTCTTCGGCCATATTACAGTGCTTCCGAAGGCTCTCTACGCTTACAGGCAACATGGGAACAATGTTCTTGGCGCTAAAAAGGGAAGCGCTATAAAAGAATTGGAAGAACGACTCGGTACGAGCGCCAAGGAGAAGGCCGAATCCGATAAAAGGGCGGAAGAGGGATACTTCGCTTTATTTCGCCAGGGAAGAGAATTTCGGAGGCTTTATGGAGAAGAATTGTCGGAAGCAGACAGGAGCGTGCTGGACGCCTTTTTATCTTTGGAAAGAGTCTCCCGGATTCAGCAGATCAAAACAATGTTACAATACAAAATCTATCCCTTGCCCTTTTACCGCGCTATAGGAGCTATGCTCTTTCTTCCCAAAGGAGAAGGAGAAAAGGGATAACTTGGCTGATAGGGAATTAGAAAAAAGAAGAATGCGATATCCATCGGATAATTGGAAAAAACCAGAAATCGGAAAAAACCAATAGAAAATGAAAAAGTGAATTCCATGAAAAAACCATTAATCTCGGTCTGTGTGGTCACATACCAACATAAAAAGTATATAGGGGAGTGTCTTGATTCCATTCTTAGGCAAAAGGGCGAGTTTTCTTTGGAAATTCTCGTCCATGATGATGCATCAACAGACGGCAGTCAGGAGATGATTCGAGCTTATCAAGACAAATATCCGGATATTGTTTTTCCTATACTACAAAAAGAGAATCAATACTCTCAAGGAAAGCATAATATTACGGGAATCTTTAACTTTCCAAGAGCGAAGGGAGACTTTATCAGCGTCATCGACGGAGATGATTTTTTTTCTTCGGAGGAAAAGCTGGAAAAGCAACGGAAAGCCTTGGAGGAGCATCCGGATGCAATCCTTTCCTTCCATCCAGTAAAAGTGATTATGGAGGATGGAAGAGAGGGACCGAAGAAGCTCCTTATGCCCTATGAAAAGGATTGTATTATTAGCGAGAAGGAACTGATTACGCATAGAGGGGGAATCGCCTTTTCCTCCTTGTTCTTTAGGAGAAGTTTGCTTTATGATGATACAGACTCTCTTAAGCTTCCGGAGTTTTACTATGCCTTCCCGGTGGGAGACAGGCCCTTGGAGCTTATGACTGCTTTAAAAGGAAAAGCAGTATATCTTTCAGAGGCTCTTTCTGCTTACCGTTTTCACCTCTCAGGATCTTGGACTGTGACCCAGGGAGGAGAGAAAGCAAAAGCGAAGCAGGAACAATATTTTCAGGAAATGAAACAGGGCTATGCTCTTTTTCTTAAGGAAAGTCAGGGAAAATACAAGCATGAAGTGGAAGAGTCGATTCATAGGCTTTCTTTTTCCATTGCTATGAATCTTCGGGATTTTTCTGAGATATATAGTAGGGAAAATCGTTCTTTGTATAAGGAATTAAGTGTAAAGGAAAAGCTTTTACTTCGTTTGGAATCGCATCTTCCCGGTCTTTACCGGTTTTTACAGAGGCATTTCGGAATGGAAAGAAATAAAATCTAAAGTTGGAACACATGAAAATAAGAACACGAGAGAAGAGTATAAGGGGACAAGAAGTATAAAATCCTGAAGTACAAGGAAGAAAAAAGGGATAGTTGATGGCGGAAGAAAAGAGTCAAAATTTAGAAAAAAAAGTAGTTTCAGGAATGTTCTGGAAGTTTTTGGAGCAGATTTCCTATCAGGGAATCCAGCTTCTCTTTTCCATTGTCCTGCTTCGTCTGCTTACGAAGGAAGATGTGGGGGCAGTAGGGATTATTTCCATCTTTATCAGTATTGCAAACAGTTTGATTCAAACCGGTTTTTCGCAAGCTTTGATGCAGAAAAAGGAAATCAAGGCAGTTGATTATTCTACGGCCTTGTTTTCTTCCCTGCTTCTGGCAGGGCTTCTGTATCTTGTTTTTTTCTTCCTTAGTCCTTTTGTGGCGGCTTTCTATCAACTTCCCTTATTGACGGGACTTTTACGCCTTATGGCGCTCCTCCTTTTTCCGGGAGCGATTCTTTCCATTCAGCTTGCGTATGCAAGCCGTGCTTTGTCTTTTCGACCAATATTCCTCTGCAGTTTTCTTTCCTCTCTTTTTTCGGGTATCTTTGCCATAGTTCTTGCCATGAGAGGATTTGGCGCCTATGCCATGGCATATCAACAGATTATTTTTAGCTTCTTTTCTGTCCTTGTTTTACTTATTCTCTTACCGTATAAACCGGGCTTCGGATTTTCCGTTCGTTCTTTACAGAGTCTTTTTGGATTTAGCTGGAAGCTTCTTTTATCGGGGATTGTGGACCAAATATGGCAGAATCTCTATGCGCTCCTTATTGGGAAGAAGTATTCTGTAGAAGAGTTGGCACTCTATAATCGAGGAGAGATGTTTCCGAAACTGATTTCCGCTACCCTTTCCTCCTTGGTTTCCTCGGTTCTTTTTCCCGCTTTTTCGAAGTTGCAGGGAGAGAAGGAGAAACTGCTTAAAGGAGTCAAAAAGAGTGTTTCTTTATCGGCATTTTTGCTTTTTCCGCTGCTTTTTGGACTTATGGCAGTGGGAAAGCCCTTGATTATACTCCTTCTTACGAAAAAATGGATCGGGCTTTTACCCTATCTCTATTTTCTTTCTCTTGTTTATCTGCTTTTCCCCCTGCACATGATCAACTTGCAAGTCATGAATAGCCAGGGGCGCTCGGATTTGTTTTTAAAGATTGAAATACAAAAAAAGATAGTGGGGATTTTGATTTTGGCAGTAACCCTGCCCTTTGGGCTCTTTCCGTTTTTGTGGGGGAAAATCATAGGAGATTGGATCTGCTTTTATTTGAATACCCGACCGAATAAGAAGCTATTAAACTACGGATTTGTAGAGCAGATTCGAGAAGTGCTTCCTTCTCTTTTTGCAGCTCTTTTCATGGCAGCTCTGGTTTATCAGACAGGTATTTTTTTAGAAAAAAAAGGAGTGGAAGAACTCTTCCGACTCCTGATTCTAATCCCTATGGGGGGGATATCTTATCTTATCTTTTCCTATCTATGGAACCGGGAAACACTGTCTTACAGTTTCAGCCTTTTCCGTCTTTTCCGCTCTTCCAGATAAACGAAGCAGTTCCGAATCAGCCTCGCTTCGATTCGCAGATAACGAGAGAGGGGAATTCCTCGGAAATCCGCCTGCTTCATCGTCTTTCTTTCCCGGAATCCGGTACGGAGGCCTTTTCGGTACGCTTTCCCGTAACCTTTTTTCTGAAAATAGATGGCCTTTATACAAAATCCAAGTAAAAAGGGGATAAAATTCAGGACTTTCAGGAATAAGGGAAAGTTCTTATAGAGGAGAAATACGGAATTTCTGGCAGAAAGCTCTACTTTGAAATTACTGTACTTTCCCCCGCTTGTTCCGGAACCGACATGCTTACAAACTGCTTCCGGACAGAAGTAAATCTTATATCCATAAAGCTGTGCGCGGAAGGAAATATCGACATCCTCCAGATACGCGAAGTGCTTTTCGTCAAATAGTCCGGTTATTTCCAATGCATCGATAGAGTAGAGTGCTGCTCCCGCGCAGGCGGAAAACACTTCTTCCGGAGTATTCCAGTTTTTTTCACTATCCTCAAGACCTCTTTGAAAAGGAAATCCCAAAACGCAAAGTTCGTCTCCTGCATCATCCATTAGCCTTGGATCATGCATCTTTACCATTTTAGAGGAAAGGGCAAATACTTTTTCGCCCTTCGTTTCCCTTTCTTCCATAAATTCGACCAGTTTTTCCACGAAAAAGGGATCCACTTCCGTATCGTTATTAAGAAGAAGGGCATAGCGGGCGCCGGCTTCTTTGGCAAAAAGAATTCCCTGGTTTACTGCTTTTGCAAAGCCGTAATTCTCCTCGTTTTCAATAAGAAGGACACGTTCGGGTTCTTTCTCCATATAAGATTTTATGCTTTTTATGCTCTCGTCCTTGGAATCGTTATCTACAAATAAAATAGAAAAATCATGCTTGCTTTGGTTTTCCAAAGCAAGCATGCACTTTTCTAAAAAATGATTTCCGTTGTAATTCGGAATGATAATACATGTTTTCATAATTTTAAGCATTTGGCTCAATCAAGTTATTGGCAGCTTCTTTTGCAGCCTCTTTTTTAGCAGAGGCTTCTTTTGCAGCATCTTCAGCACTTTGCTGTCCTACTACAGTTGCATCCGTGGGGTCATAGTTCTGTTCTCTTGGAATAGCCTGCATGATAGCATCCTTTTCAACAGGTCCCTTGTCCCATGCATCAGAGTAGATGATGACCGGTGTACCGTTTTTACAATTTTCATAAACCCAAGCGGAATCAATTGCCTTTAAGCGGATACATCCGCCGGAGATAGCCTGGTCCATAAAGTTGTAGTTAATCGCATCAAAGCTTCTCGCATCGGCTCTTTCGTAGAGAAGAGAGTGAATAATGAAGCCCTTATAGAACCGGGAAAGGAACTGGGTATAGCAATCTTTGTGCATAAAGTGCCAACGATATTTTTCGTAAATCTTGAAGCTGCCCAGCGGTGTTTCTGTTCCCGTACTGCACATTAAAGTCTTATAGGGAATAGTAAAGTTTCCGCTTTCGTCCTTTGCCATCACATACAGAGTTCTTGTTGCCTTATTAATCCGAATCACATAAGACCCGGGTCTTCCCATAATCGGTTCCAGATCCTTTTGCAGAATTCCCTGTTCATTGAAGTAGAGCTTGTAACCGTCTACTCTTTTCCATCCCTTCTGCGCAACACCATTTTCAAAATAATACTGGTTGGAGTCGCTGTCAAAAGCGAAACCTGTATAGGCTTCTCCGCTGGCAAGGCGATACTTTGCTTCATTTTCTTCAAAATAAATACCTTCCTCGTAGGCGTTGTCCAAGGCTCTGCCTCTTCTTCCGCTAAAGGCGGTATTGTTATTCCAAAGCGTAATCTTTAAACCGACGATATATTTTCCGTTTCCGATGCTTCCGCAGGCTTCTCCGCTCTTTGCCCAGTCTGTTACGGTTCCGTCATTTAGAACAGCTCTGTAATAGACTTCGCCAAACTTATGGGTATATCCTTTTACTCTGACCATGATAGCGGTTACCGTACCTCTATCCGGTGTGGTTTCCCCTGAAGCGGCCCACGGACCCCATGCACCTTCCGTAGTGTAGGTTCTGTAATACCATCTTCCTACGTTCTGGTGTTCCATAAGGATTCGTTTAAAGCCTTCCGGACTGAAAGTGAAGGACTGATTGTCCTGGGTATATCCGTAATCGATTCGATCTCCTGCAGAGTTGTAAATGTAATAGGTTGCAAGAGGAACCAGATTCAGTACCGGATCTTCAGCAACATCCGCATCATGCGGTGTTGTCATAAAGGGACGGATACTGTCGACGTTCAGTTCCGTATGCTCAAAAGAACCGTCAGAAACCGTGTTTCCGGATTGGGCACTTTCCCCTACAGTGCTGTTTCCAAGGTTTTGCCCCGGTCCGATACTGATGCTTTCCGACTGTGTTTCCGTACCCTGTGTATCAGAAGACACAGGGGTATCGGCTAGAGCTAGAAAGGGCTGCGATAGAGTTAAGCTGAGCAAGATGCCGAGTGCAGCGAGCTTTTTCGCTTTATTCATGATACATAACCTCCTTACATATAGGGCATTTCGTCCTATTCTCTCTAAATTGTAGAAATGAACTATACGCTTAGTATTTTAAAATCTAAAAGCTTTTTAAATCATTCTTAAGAACCTTATCATAAATAAGTAGAAAGTGCCAGCCGGCATTTACATTTTCAGCTTAATACTATAAAATTGTAAAAATCTTGTCAGAATTGGAAGAAAAAAGGGGGAAAATCCAATGAAAAAGACGGAAATCTTTGTGACCAGGTCCAGTCTTCCGGCATTAGAGGAGTTTATTCCCTATCTTGAGAAACTTTGGAAGAGCAGATTCCTTACCAATATGGGCGAATTTCATGAAGAACTAAGGGGAGAACTTAAGACGCATCTTGGGGTAAAGGAAGTTGAGCTTTTTACGAACGGGCATCTTGCTTTGGAGTTTTTATTGGAGAGCTTTGGAAAGGAAGGGGAGATTATCACCACCCCCTTTTCCTTTGCCAGTACAACGCATGCCATTGTGAGAAAAGGCTTTACTCCGGTTTTTTGTGATATTGATGAAGAGGATTTTACCATTCACCCCGATGCAATCAGAAAGAAAATAACGGATAAAACAAAGGCGATTCTTCCGGTTCATGTCTACGGCAATCTCTGTGATGTGGAGGGACTGGAAGCGCTTTCAAAAGAGTATCATATCCCGGTGCTCTACGATGCGGCCCATGCCTTTTTTGAGCGATTCAGGGGACGTGGCATAGGAAGTTTTGGTACCGCTTCCATGTTTTCTTTTCATGCCACGAAAGTATTTCATACGATAGAGGGAGGGGCAGTGGTTTCCGGGGAGGAAAACGCCGCTCTTTTTCAGAAACTCTATGAATTGAAGAACTTTGGAATCCTCGGACAGGAAGAGGTAAAGAGCGCGGGCGGAAATGGAAAAATGAACGAGTTTTCCGCTGCAATGGGACTTTGCAATTTGAAACATCTCCCTGAATATATTGCGGGGCGGAAAAGAGTCTATGAGCTATATAAGGAAGAACTTCAAGGATTGGAAAATCTCTTATTCCCAAAGGAGCAACAGGACCTGGAAAAGAACTATGCATATATGCCGGTTCGTCTTCTTGGAGAGGGAAAGAGAGATGAAGTATTCCTTGCTTTGGAAAAAGAAGGGATTCATGCTAGAAAGTATTTTTATCCCTGTATTAATGCTTATGACTGCTATAAGGGACGGTTTAACGAAGAGGAAACACCGCTTGCAAAACGGATTTCCAAAGAAATTCTGACGCTCCCAATTTATCCTGAGCTTTCAGAACAAGATATTCTACGAATTGTAAAAATTGTAAAGACTGTTATGAAGTAGATAGGACAAAACAAATGAAAGAGAAAAGAATTCTGCTTACCGCCATAGGTTCCTTTTCCGCAAGGGCAATTATCAAAAGACTGAAAGAATTGGGTTTTTTCGTCTTCGGAATGGATTGTTACCCGAAAGAGTGGGTGGTCAATGCCGCTTTAGTGGACGGTTTTATACAGGTTCCTTTGGTTTCGAAGGAAGAGGATTATGAGGAAGCTTGTTTTTCCATTGTAGAAAACAGGGGGATTGACGCCATTTTTCCTCTTACTGACATAGAGGTAGACTATTTTTATAAAAACAGGAAAAAATATGAAGAGAAGGGAATAGTGCTTCTCCTGCCAAAAGGAGACCTTTCTTTGATCCGAAACAAGTATCTTCTTGGAAGAAACTTATCCTTATCCATGGAGAAAGGCTTTTCCGTTATAGAAGGGAAAGGCTATGAAGAAATGGATTTTTCCGAGCCGGAGTTTCCCTTGGTTGCAAAGTTGAAAAGCGGCAGGTCTTCAGAGGGACTTCATTACATTCATTCCGAGGATCAATTGGGCTTTTTCTTAAATCAGGTTTTTAGAGAGCAGAAGGAAGATGCCTATTTTTTTCAGAAACAAATCATGGGTAAAATCTATACTGTAGACCTTTTCCGGGGAGAATCCGGAGTGGAGAGAGCCCTTGTAAGAAGAGAAGAGCTTCGGACGGGAAACGGAGCGGGAACCAGTGTCAGGATTTTACCGAATGAGGCTTTGGAGAAAATATCACTTAAGCTCATGGCAGACCTAAAGCTCTATGGACTTGTGAACATGGAGTGGATTTATGAAGAAGAGGAGAGATGCTTTTATTTTCTGGAGTGTAATCCCAGACCCTCCGGAGGAATCGGCTTTTCTGAAATGGCCGGAGGAGATTTTATAGGATTTCTGTTGGAGGAGAGTTTTCCGAAAGAAATGCAGGAAGAGCGAGAGAAACGAAAGAAAAACGTAGAAGACAAGATGGAGTATTTGACCAAGATTCGTTACGGAAGTTACGGAAAGGTCTATGAGGATTACTACCTATCCGGTGAAGAAGAGTGAGGCAATGGAAGAGAGAAAAAACGGAAAAGAAAGAGTTTTGTGGATTATTCCCGCATATAATGAAGCGAAAAGTATTCCTAAGGTAGTGGAGGATATCCTTTCTTATGACAAGGAGGCGGATTATGTAATTATCTCCGACGGTTCTACAGATGAAACGGTACTTCTCTGTGAAGAAAAAGGATATTCTTATATTGCACTGTCCCAAAACCTGGGCTTAACCGCTTGTTTCCAGACCGGTATGCGCTATGCGCATGAGCATGATTTTGATTTTGCTTTGCAGTTTGACGGTGATGGGCAGCATAGGGCGGAGGATGTAAGTGCTCTATTGGAAGAAGGAAGAGAGGGGGTGGATATTGTCTGCGGATCCCGGTTTTTAAGTAAGAAGAAGGGCTTTAGTCCAAGAGACTTAGGCTCTGCTCTTTTAAGCTTCTTGATTTTTCTTCGTACCGGAAAGAGCTTGACCGATCCGACTTGCGGACTTCGACTATATGGAAAAGAGGCAATTACCCGCTTTTCTTTGGAAAAGAATTTTTCTCCGGAACCGGATACCTTGGCACATCTCCTTCTTGCGGGGATGAGTATAACGGAGGTCCCCGTAGAAGTAAGAAAAAGAGAGGAAGGAGAATCCTACTTAAGACCGTTTAAAGCGATGCAATATATGGCGAGGGTGGGACTATCCATTCTATTTTACGGTAAAACGAAGTAGCGCAGGGAGAAAGGCATGATAGGAGAAAAACAATCTCTGATGAAAAACGATGTTCTGTGGAATGCATTGGGAAGTATGACTTATGCCATGGCTTCCATGGTTTTGGCTTTTTTTGTTTTGCGTATTTTAGGAGAGAAGGAAGGCGGGATTTTCGGTTTTGGCTACTCCACATTGGGGCAGCAATTCTTTATTTTGGCTTACTTTGGAATTCGTCCTTTTCATATTACGGATATGAGAGGAGAATTTTCTTTTCGTGATTACCATTACTTTCGAATCTTAAGCTCTTTTTTTGCCGTACTTTTATCTATTTTCTTTCTTTTATATCAATATACAAATGGAAGCTATACGGTGGAAAAGGTCTCGATTCTTTTTTTCCTATGTCTATATAAAATTTTAGACGGCTATATCGACGTTTACGAGTCGGAACTGCAAAGGCGAGGAAAATTATATAAAACGGGACAGTCTCTTTTTTTTAGAACCATCCTTTCCGTACTCGTTCTGCTTTGCAGTCTTTTGCTCAATAAAACACTTCTGCTTGGCGTTATCCTGATGAACTTGAGTCAGGTTCTTTCTCTTTATCTCTTTGCCATTTTGCCTTTAGAGAAAACAAAGGAACTTGAGGCAGTAAATCTAAGTGGGGAGAATAAAGTTTTCATGCAGAAAATGAAAGCTTTATTTTCCGGCAGTGTTTTTCTTTTTCTTTCCGTATTCCTGGATTTTTATGTCTTTTCTTCTTCCAAGTATGCTGTGGATGCAGTGCTGGGGTCTTCCTCATCCGGTATCTATAATCTTCTTTTTATGCCCAGTAATTTTATATATCTACTGGCCAATTTTATCATTCGTCCTGCACTGCCGACTCTGGCGGGACTTTGGCAAAGTGGAGACAAATTGCGGTTTAAAAAAGAGGAGAGCAGTTTAATGAAGAAGGTTCTACTCCTGTCCTTGCTCCTTTTCGGGCTGGCGTTTCTCCTTTCTCCTCTTGCTCTATGGATTTTGGAGAAGCTTTTAGGTCCTGCTTTTTCCGGGAAAATAACAGGAGAAAGATGGACTTTCTGTCTTTTAATACTGGGGGGATGCTTTTATGCTCTTGCGAATCTGGAATACTATATCTTGGTCACAAAGAGACAACAAAAGAGAATTTTCACGGGCTATGCTCTCGGAGCAGTCCTTTCCTTCTTTACAGCGGATCTTATGGTGCAAGAAGCCGGATTTTTCTTTGCGTCTATACAGTTTGTCCTGATGATGTTATTTCTTTTCCTTTTCTTTCTTTTCTCGGGTAGCCATGTTAAAATAGCGGGCAGAAAAGGAAAATGAGGAGCAGATGGAAAAAAGGGAAGGCAATTCGGAATATAAGGCTATGGGAAAGAGCTCTTCGGTGTCCGGGTGTTTTACAGCGGGACAAACCGAAGAAGCTTCTTCTTTTGATGTGATTATTCCGTGCTATAAGCCGGGAGAGAAGTTTCGAAAGCTTTTGAAAGCCCTGGAAAAGCAGGAGCTTCCTCCGAAAAAGGTAATTCTAATCAATACGGAAGAACGTTATTTTCCAAAAGATGTATTAAAGGATACAAAGTTGGATATTCGTTTACACCATATTTCCCGTAGGGATTTTGACCATGCCTATGCAAGAAATCTTGGCGTTTCCTTTTCGGATACTCCGTATTTTTTATGTATGACAGATGATGCGGTACCTGCGGATGAAAAAATGACGAGAGCCTTGCTTTCCGCTTTTTCTCAAGATTCAAAAATTGCAGAGGTCTATGCGAGACAGTGCTGTACAAAGGAAAGTTCCTTTGATGAGCGACTTTCCCGAACATTTAATTACGGAGAAGCTTCGCAGATTAAAGGAATGGAGGACTTGAATAGGCTGGGAATCAAATGTTTTTTCGCATCGAATGTCTGTTGTATGTACAAACGGGAGATTTTCTCTTCTTTGGGAGGTTTTCTCGTACCGACTATTTTTAACGAAGATATGATTTTTGCAGCTAGAGCGGAGCAGGCAGGATATAAGGTTGCTTATCAGGCGGAAGCAAGGGTCTATCACTCCCATCGCTTCACTGCTTTGCAGCAGTTTAGAAGAAATTTTGATTTAGGAGTTTCTCACAGGGATTATCGAGAGATTTTTGATTTGGTTCCACCCGAAAAAGAGGGAATCAGGATGATTATGCAAAACAGTAAAGCAGTTCTTTCTGAAGGAAAGGCATATTTACTTTTTCCCTTGTTTTTCCGTACCGTATTTCGTTTCCTGGGCTATAAGGCGGGAAGAAATTATTCTCGTATACCGAAGTTTTTACTACGGCGATTTACCTTAAACCCACAGTACTTTCAGAACAAGAAAATTCTTTAGAGAAATTTCGGAATTAGAGGCGTAAATAAGATGACTTTATTATTTCGTATTATTTTGCTGGCAGTTTGTCTGTTTACCTATTTCTTTTTGCATCATTCAATTAAGAAAGAAAAAATGCGCATTGAAGAGAGTATATTTTGGCTGATTCTCTCTCTTTTACTGTTGGTTTTTTCTATTTTCCCGGGGATACCGGATATCTTGGCAAGGCTTCTCGGAATTTATTCCACGGCGAATTTTCTCTTTTTGTTCGTGATTTTTATTTTACTGCTTCGTCTCTTCTATGTGAATGCGGCCTTAGGGAAGCTGGAAGAACGTGTAAAGACTTTGGTGCAGAATGAAGCCTTACGGGACAGGAGAGAAAGAGAGCAAGACCGGAGAGACAAAAGAGTAAAAGACAGCCAGAATAGAGAAACAAAAGAGTAAAAGACAGTGAGAACAGAGAAACAAAAGAGAAAAGACAGATAGGGTAGTATAGATAAAAAGGGTGGAGAAAATTAAAGAAGGGGAGTGATGAGTAGAAATGATTAAATTGCTTGAAGACATGAGAGTGTATCCTGCTTTCGGAAGAGAGGTGTTCTTTCTTTTTCTCCTTTCCGTCCTTCTTTTCCTTTTGGTATTTTTTCTGTTTTTTCTAAAAAAAACCAGGCTTTCTCAAGTATTTTTTATTACAATGATGCTTTTGGGTTCTGTTTATTCCTTTGTTTTGATGCCGCTGTCCGCTCCGGATGAAGTTCTACATTATGTGGGAGCATACGAGCTTTCTTCAAAAATGCTGGGAACGCCCAAGCCCTTATATGATCATGACGGTAATCTGCGTATTCGAAAAGAAGATACGGAAATAGATGATTGGAGTGGAGACAATAAGCCGAATGAGGCTACTGTTTTTGGAATGTTCATTCAAAGGGAACAGATTCTGGAAAGACAGGAAGCCGGATTTTTTGCAAAGGAGGGTGGATATGGCTATACCCTGCAAAAACCGGTTTCCACCACACCCTTTGCTTATTTCTTTCCGGCTCTGGGATTTAGTTTTGCAAGACTCATATCCGCTTCTCGTTTCACACTTCTTTACTTCGGGCGCTTTTTTAATTTATTGTTTTTTGCCTTTATGGGTGCCATTGCTATAGAGAAGATGCCCTTTGGGAGAGAAATGCTTTTTTCGATTTCCTTGTTTCCTATGACCTTGGAACTCGTTTCTTCTCTTTCTTATGATACCTTTATTCTGGCACTGAGCTTTGTTCTTCTTTCTATAGTGCTGGACTATCAGCATCGGGAAGAAAAGCTGGGGCTGAAGGAAATAGGAATAATCTGTCTTTTGGCTGTTCTCCTTTCTCCCTGTAAAATGATTTATTCTATGCTTTTTGCATCTTGCGTAGTGGTATCGTATCGAAGATTTTCTTCGCCTCTTCTCTATTTCTTTGCTATCTTTGCCGTAGGACTTTCCATCGTTCTTGGCGTACTGCTTGTAAACTTTGATTCCTTTAGTCGTTACCTAAGACCCCAAGCGGATACCGTAAATGTGTCCGATGTAGTGGGAGACGGTATAGTACAGGAAACCTATAATCGCAGAGAGACCTTTGCACAGCCGGATGTTTTTGTAAAGATACTTCGAAATACTTTTATGATTAAGGGTAAGGAATACCTTTTAACTATGGTGGGGAATCCCTTGGGACAGTTTGATACAAGGGTTTCCTTTCCGGAAGGGCTTTGCTATCTTTTCCTCCTGTTTCCTTTTGCTACTGCAATTTTGGGAGAGAAGAAAGCAATCCGAAAAAAAACATATCTCAATATTGCGCAAAGAACCGTGTTTCTTCTCTTGAGCGTAGGTCTTGTTCTTGTGACACTTACAATGATGCTTTTTGCATACACTCCGAAGAGGACAGATTATGTTCTGGGAGTGCAGGGGCGCTATTTTATTCCTGTCCTACCCTTCTTTATTCTTTCTCTTGTTCCTCTTGGCTTAAGAGGGAAAAAAGGGGAAAAGCTTGCCAGAGGGATCCTGCTTTTTCAGATACTTGCCAATTTGCTATTCTGCATATACACTTACTGTACCTTATTTCAGTCTTAAGAAAATGAGGTAAAATTTGTTTTGTTTTGATCCGTTTTTCCTGAAAGGAATAGAATTTGTTCAGTTTATTAAGAGAATGTAAAAAAAAGCATAAGATGATTTTGGAGCTTGCAAGAGCAGACTTTCGTAAGCGCTTTGTCGGATCTTATTTTGGTGCGGTCTGGATGTTTATTCAGCCTTTGGTTACCATTGCCATTTATGCCTTTATCTTCGGACCATACGGCTTTAAGTCCAGTCCTCCTGTGCCGAATGTAAGCTATACCCTGTGGCTTATTCCGGGAATTGTTCCTTGGTTCTTTTTTTCCGAAATTATGAATATGAATACCGGAATTTTACAGGAGTATCATTATCTGGTGAAAAAGGTTGTTTTCCCGATAGAACTTTTACCGATTATTAAGCTTTTAAGCTGTCTTTTGGTACACGGTTTCTTTTTACTGGTGATGTTTCTTTTTTACTTGTTTAGTGGAAAGTTTCCAAAACTCAGCTGGCTGCAGGTTTTGTATTATTCCTTTGCGACAGCCTGCTTTGGTCTTGGCTTAAGCTATTTTACTTCTGCAATTTCCGTATTTTTTAAAGATATGCAACAGATTGTGGGGATTGTTTTGCAATTCGGGATTTGGATGGTGCCCATTATGTATGATGAGCTTTTGTTTACCAACAAAGCGCCTATACTGAAAATATTCTTCAAGCTGAATCCCTTCTACTATATTGTGGCGGGATATCGTGATTCGATGATTACCGGAAACTTTTTCTTTGAAAGACCGGGACTGAGCCTTTATTTTTGGGCGGTTACTCTTTTACTTTTGTTTGTTGGACTGCGTTTCTTTAGAAGCTTGCGTCCTCATTTTTCCGATGTGCTATAGGAGGAAAGCATGCTATCTCTGATTCGTGTATTATTTTTACTTTTTAACTTTTTAACCTTCGGCAGTCTTCGTCTGTTTTTTCTTCGAAAGAAGGAGAGAACGAAAGAAAGGGATCTGGAATGCCTATCCATTGTGCAACGGAAGCTGAAAGCGATATTAAGAATCTGTAAAGTTGAAGTACAGGCTGAAGGGCTTAAGAATATCCCGAAGGATGAGGCAGTACTTTTTGTAGGAAATCATCGTTCCTATTTTGACATTGTAGTAGGTTACAGCCTCATGGAAAATGTCACAGGCTTTATTTCAAAGGATAATTTGGCGAAGATTCCGACTCTGAAGCTCTGGATGGAAGAGCTGCACTGTCTTTTTCTGGACCGGAATAATTTAAAGCAAAATCTTAAGGTCATTATTGAGGCAATTGCTGAAATTAAAAGAGGCATTTCTATCTGGATTTATCCTGAGGGATCGAGAGCAAAAGGAGCAAGCGAAGAAGAATTACTTCCCTTTAAGGAAGGTTCTTTTAAGCTTGCGGAAAAGACCGGTTGTAAGATTATACCGGTTGCCATGATTAACACAAGAAAAATCATGGAAGAGGATTTTCCAAGACTGAAAAGCACTAAAGTGTATGTACGTTTTGGGGAGCCGATTCTGCTTTCTGCGCTTTCTGAAGAGGAAAGAAAGCATATCGGAAAGTATGCGGAAGAAAAGGTACTTTCCATGATACGGGACTTAAAGCAAAAAGAACGGGATGAAGCAACCGAATCTTTTTGAAACTGTCGGATGGTTTCAGATGGCCGGGCTACTGTAAAGCCGTCGAATCAATCCGAGAAAAGCGGATGTATTATGAACGGCATGGAAGGTCTGGAGGTGTAGATGGGGCTGATAGAGATTCGTAAGGAGCTCGATGAGATAGATCGGAAGCTCGTAGAACTGTTCCGAAAAAGGATGGAGCTTGTAGAGGAAGTCGCGAAGGATAAGCTGAAAAGCGGTAAGGCGGTTTTTGACGGAAAAAGGGAAGAAGAGAAGCTAAATGCGGTGTCTGCCATGGTAGAAGAGGAAGATCCCGCGATGAAGGCCTATGTGAGGGAGCTTTTCTCGGAGCTCATGACTCTTTCCAGAAGAAGACAGGTACAGTATCTGAAAGAAGCGGGAAGAAGCAATCATTTTTCATTCCAAAAAGTGGATAAACTGATCTTTCCGGAAAAAAAACTTGCTTTTCAGGGACTAAAAGGAGCCTATTCCTACCTTGCGGGAAGACGAATTTTTCCGGATGAAAATATGATTTCCGTTTTGCACTTTAGAGATGTATTTGATGTAGTAGAGGAAGGAAGAGCGGATTATGGAATCCTTCCTATGGACAATTCCACTTACGGGATGGTACAAGACAACTATGATCTTTTAAATCGCTACCCGACTATGGTCGTTTTGGGGGAAATTCATTATCCTGTATCCCACTGCCTTTGCTGTAGAGTCGGAGAGGGATTGGATCATATAAAAAAGGTCTATTCTCATCCGCAGGCTCTTTCGCAGTGCAGAGATTTCTTTTATGTGCATCCCGATATAGAACAGATTCCCAGTGCGAATACGGCAATTGCCGCAAAGGAACTTTCCGAATCCGGAGAAGAGGGAGCCGCCGTGCTTTGCAGTAAAGAAGCTGCTGAGTATTATGGGCTTAGTATTTTACGAGAACAACTCAGTAAAGAAGAGAATGCAACCCGTTTTTTTATTTTCGGGAAAGAAAAAATATATACAGAGGATGCATATAAGTTAAGCATCAGCCTGATTGTTCCGGATAATGTAGGAAGTCTCTATCAGGTTTTAGGAAGTTTTATGTGTAACGGTTTGTCTTTAAGCATGATTCAAAGCAGACCTGTGGGAGATGGCGCCTTTTCCTATCGATTTTTTATTGATGTAATCGGAAATCTTTCGGACAGCAGAGTGGAAAATGCCTTGTCTACCTTGAAAGAAGAGGGAGTGGATTTTCGTATTTTGGGGAATTATCCGAAGGAAAAATAGAATATTTTGTGAAAAAATAGGGAAAGACTTGCCATGAGCTTCTCTAATTGGGTAAACTGAGACTGTATGCCGGAAAGCATAAGGAGGATTAATTGTATGCAGCAGATTAATATACTGGTTGTTGACGATGAAAAAGAAATTGCGGAGCTTGTAGAAATCTATCTGGTTTCCGACGGATATAAGGTATTTAAAGCCTACAATGCGGAAGAAGGTCTAAGGATACTCGGTGAAGAAGAAATTCATCTCGTTCTTTTGGATGTCATGATGCCGGGGATGAACGGTTTGGAAATGTGCAGAAAGATTCGGGAGAGCTCCAATATCCCCGTGATTATGCTTTCTGCTAAGTCTGAGGATCTGGATAAGATTGTGGGACTTACGGGCGGTGCGGATGACTATGTTACCAAGCCTTTTAATCCTTTGGAATTAACGGCAAGAGTGAAGTCTCAGCTTCGCCGCTATACACAGTTAAACCCCAATGCGGGAACAAATTACATCAATAACGAAATCAATATTCGAAATATGCACATCAATAAAGACAATCATAAGGTGATTATTGATGAGGAAGAGATAAAACTCACTCCTATTGAATTTGATATTCTTTTCCTTTTGGCTTCCCACCCCGGAAAAGTCTTTTCTACCGATGAAATCTTTGAAAAGGTATGGAATGAAAAGGTTTACGAGGCGAATAATACGGTTATGGTCCATATCCGGAGACTGCGCGGAAAGATGAAGGAAGACCAGAGAGAGGATAAGATCATTACCACTGTCTGGGGTGTGGGATATAAGATTGAGAAATAGGAGTTCTTAAGTGGACAAAGATAGATTAACGCACCATTTCGGAAGAGGTTATATGATGCAGATTCTTCTCCATGTGGGGATGTCTGCCATTTTTACCGGAGTGGTGGAGTGTTTTCTGGTTTTTAACATCAGCTCTTATACCAATTATCTTTATCAAATGGGGAACGACCACCCCCTTGTTCAGGGCTTTGCCTTTGCAGGTACAATCAGCATCCTGCTTTTTGTGCTTTTAGGCATAGTCCTGTTTTCGCTTTGCTTCCTTTTTCTTCAGAGAAAGACGGCAAGAGACATTGAAAAACTCGCAAGAGCGGTAAAGCAGATTTCTGCCGGTGATTTCCAAACGGAAGTGGATATTAGCGGAGAAGGAGAAATTGCTCATATTGCGGAAAGTATTCGTCTTATGGAAGAGGAATTGTCTCGGCATATAGAACTGGAAAAAAGCAATGAACAGTCCAAAACAGATTTGATTACAAATATAGCCCATGATTTACGGACGCCTCTTACTTCTATTTTAGGGTACCTTGATTTGATTAAAAATAGTCAATCCGTGAATGAGGAGATGAAAGAGCATTATGTGGAAATTGTATATAATAAGGCGCTTCGTCTGCAAAAACTGATTGAAGAACTTTTTGGCTTCACTAAGCTTTCGTATGGAAAGATGAATATGAATATCATTACATTAAATCTGGTGGAGCTTCTTTCTCAGCTGATAGAGGAATCCTATCCGAACTTTGAAAAAAACAATCTGAATTATGAGTTTACCTCCAATGTAAAAAAATTATATATTGACGGAGATGGGGATCTTCTCGTTAGACTTTTTGACAATTTGATTACCAACGCTATAAAATACGGTGCGGATGGAAAAATGGTAAAAATTCGTCTTCGAAAGGAAAAAAAACTGGTTCGTATCACGGTATTGAACTTCGGTTATGCTATTCCCGAGAAAGAGCTTCCCTACATCTTTGATAAGTTCTATAGGGTGGAATCCTCCCGTTCTACAAGCACCGGAGGAACAGGCTTGGGACTTGCCATTGTGAAAAATATTGCAGAAATGCATCATGGCTCTGTAGAGGCAAAGTCCGACTTATCAGGTACCCGATTCATTGTTACCCTGCCATTGGAGTACGAAGAGGAAAAAAGCCTTTTTGAGGGAGGGATGAAAACTTCGGAAAATAAGGGCAGGCAAAGGGAAAAGCAAAAGGAAGTGCCAAGAAGGGGAATACGTAATGATGCGGAAGATGGAAAGGCATCGGGAGCAACACAGCTTAAAAGGCGAAAAATTTAGCGGAAAGAGGGGAAGAAAAGATTGAAAAAAAACTATTTACTGATTCTCTTTTTCTGTTTTCTTTTCTTTTTTTCGATAAGAGGATTTGCTGACGGACTGAATATGAGTCTGCATTACGGAATTCAGAATACGGCGAAGGCGGGGCGGAATCTGCCCCTACAGATTAAGATAGAGAATACGGAAGAGCAGGCTTTTTCGGGTACTTTGAATATTATCCTTGCGGAATCCGGAAAACATATTATTCAATATTCTTATCCGCTCGTGGTGGAAGGAAACAGTCTGAAGGAAGTAGACAAGAATTTTATGCTTCCTTCCGGAGTGAATCAGCTTTTTTTAAGTGTGGAAAACTTAAAAAAAGAACAGTTGGTATCTCGCCGAGTCGGTCTGGATATTTCCGGATCCGATGCGGAACTTTTGGTTGGAGTACTTTCCCAAAATGGGGATAACATCAGCTTTTTACAAAATGCAAGGGTAAATGACGGTCTTTTAAAAACCCGTGTGTTAAATTTTACTGGAGACAACTTCCCTAAAGAGGAGGCGGATCTCTATCTTTTAGACATGTTGCTGATCCGGAATTTTGATCTTTCCTCCCTGGAAGAGCAGGAAAGGGAGAGTCTTAAGCATTATGTAGAGCACGGAGGAGTTCTGCTTTTTTCTTTATCCGAGAATGGGATGCAGACACTTTCAGAGGATTTTTCATCTTTCTTGGCAACGCCACTTGATTTTCAAAACCGCAGTCTCTTTTTGGGAGAAGAGAAAACGGGCAGCGGAACCTTTGATGAGGAAGGACTTGGAACAGGAAGTACGGAAAATCTTACGAGTTCTCCGATTTATTTGAAGGGAGGAAGGGAAAGCGCGTTTTCGGAAGGAACCCCGTTTCTTTCCGTTTGTCCCATAGGAAACGGTCTTCTGGCTGTTCTGGGCTATGATTTATTGCAGTTGGAACGTTATGCGACGGAAGACAGTAGTTACATCGGTCGTTTGTTTCTTCAGATTTATGGACAAAACCGATTGGATACCCTCTCTGTTTCCGCATCGGAGCGGAGCCTAAAACAGTATTGGGATTTGGAAGAGCTGATGAATCTATCCGATTTATCAAAGCTGCCGTCCATTCCTTTATATTTTATTATTTTACTTTGCTATCTGATTCTTGTGGGGCCCGGTATTTATTTTCTTATGCGTAAGCAACATTCCCTAAGAGCATATCGTCCCAGTATTATTCTTTTGGCGCTTTTCGGTACACTTTTGATATGGGCGCTGGGCATGGGAACTCGCTTTAACGGAAGCTTTATTTCGTATGTAAAGCTTCTGCAGCTGAACAAAGAGAGTGTAGATGAGGAAAATTATATTAATCTGCGTTCTCCGGAAGAACGCAACTTTTCTCTGGGAATTCAAGCGGAATATACGGTAAATCCAATCCTGAAAGGCTTGGACTATACCGGAGACTTGGGCGTTTTAAGAAAAGAGGAAAACCTGAGTCGTACGGAAATTCTGCAGGAGCGTGAAAAATCCGTTATAGACATTCAAAATGGGAAGCCCTTCAGTCCGCATTATTTTCTTTTAAATAAAAAGGTTCCCAATAATAAAGGCGTGATAGAGGGAAGTGTAGCTTATTTTGGAGGAGTCCTTTCCGGTGAATTGACCAATAATACAGAATATACCCTTTCCGATGCTTTTATTCTTCTCTATGGCAGAATTATTAAGCTGGGTAAACTGGAAAAAGGACAAAGAGTGCAGCTTGGAGGTTTGGAATCCACAGCAGTTCCCATCGGCGACTTTGATTACCTCAGTACTCTTTTATTTACGGGAAACAGTAAAAATTTTATCCGCTTTATTTTAGGAGAGCAGATTCATGGTTATTTTCCGGATGCCCGATTTTTTGCGATTGCAAGAGAGGATGGTCCGGAATTTATGGACAGCTCCGTGAAAGAAAAAGGAATCGGAAAGAAAAACTTGGAACAATACGGTATCAGTATCGTTTCCGCATCTATGGAACTGAGCAGAAGTGAGGGAGGAGTCAAAGAATACAGTGCCCTTTCCCGGGATCCCTACATTGAAAGCGGGGAGTTCGACACCGGCACCAATACCATGAATCCCATGATTCCGCTGGAAATTGTCTACAATCTCGGGGAGGAAGAAAAGATAGAGAGTATTTCCTTCGAGAGGTTGGATGTGGAAGCGGACGGTAACCGCCTTTTAATGAATTTTCAAGGAAATATGGCTATTTATAATCATCTTACCGGAGGCTATGACAGCATCGGAAAGGAAGAGGGCGTTTTAAGCGGTACACGTTTAAAGCCCTATTTGAATGAAAAAAATGAATTGAAGCTTCGTTTTATTTCCAAAGAGTCCCTTGCGTCTCCGGAAATCAGACAACTCCTTCCCATGATTACCATTAGTGCCAAGGAGGAGATAGGATGATAGAATTTGTAAATGTAAAAAAGAGTTTTGGCAATTATCTGGTTCTGGAGGACTTTTCCTTAAAAATAGAGACAGGAGAAATTTTCGGTCTCTTAGGATTGGCGGATTCCGGGAAAACGACGGTAGTGAAGCTTCTTATGGGACTCCAGTCTCCGGATGAAGGAACGATCATGATAGATGACATGGAAGCAGGAAGCGGAGTGAGAAGACTAAAAAGACGTTTGGGTTATGTTCCACAGGTTCTTGGACGATATCCAAAGATGGAGGTCTTTGAGTATTTGCAGTTTTTTGCGTCCTGCTATCACATGGAAGACAGTAAGATTCGATCCCGGATTCATATGCTGATGGAGCTTGCAGATATCAGCTCATGGGAAAATAGCCCTATGGAAATACTTCCCAAGGCGGTGTTTCAGAAACTTTCCTTGGTTCGTGCCATGCTGCATGAGCCGAAGATTTTAGTCTTGGACGAGCCGATGTCATCTATGGATATTCGGACCGCAACGGAAATCAAAGGGATGCTGTTAGACTATGCGGAGCAGGGAAAGAGTATTTTTATGACCGGTTCCAGTCTTTCCGATTTTTCGGACCTTTGTACACACCTGGCTTTTCTTCATCAGGGAAAGGTGATTCGAAAAGGATCGGTGTCTACAATTTTTCGAGAGGTCAGTGAGCAGAATCCTATAGTGATTCAGGTTGAGGGCAGACGGACAGATATATTAAGCCTTTTAAAAGAGGATAAAAAAGTGAAGTCTATCAGTCTGAAGGAAAATGAAATTCACATCCGTTTTAAGGGGAACGCGAGAGAAGAGGCGGAGCTTTTAAGGCGAATTGTGGATGCAGGGATTTGTCTCCACTCTTTCTATAGAGAGGCGGGAAGTATGGAAAATATTTTGGGAAAAGAAGCAAAGGATGAAAGGAGTATCATTTCCTATGAATGAAAATCCGATTTGGCGAAAGGAAACATTACTGTTCAACCGTGGACTTTTTTTGCCCCTTTTGATTTCCTTTACCAACCTTATTCTTCTGATTTTGTTTATCAGTAATCTGTATTACATTTCTCTGAATGGACTGCAAACAGGAGAGATTCGTTATTCCGCCTTTTTGCAAATATACTATTTTGTGGCAGTTGGCCTTTTTCTTCTTCTGCTCCTTCTTGCGCCGGCAATTACAGTGTCCGGTTTGAGTATGGAAGAAGAGCAGAATATGCTTGAACTCCTCCTCGGCACGGACTTGGACAGTAAAAGTATTATCTTCGGGAAGCTTTTTTCGGAAATTAGTACCTTGGGGACTTTGGCCATATCTTCCCTCCCGTTTCTTGCTACCGTGTATATTTACAGCGGAATTCCCAATCTCTATCTTTTCTTGTATTTCTTGACCTATGGGATTTCCTGCCTGTTTCTCAGTGCCTTGGGAATTGCATGCAGTCTCTTGGCCAGAAATATTGCCTATGCCAGTATTTTTGCGTATGGCTTCAGTTTTTTGCTTTACGGTTTGTTTTTTTATGGAATTTATAGTTTGCAAAAAACCAACTACATGATTCACGGAATTCTGTTTTTTCTTCTCTTCCTATTGCTTCTTACTTTTCTTTGTATTGTGGTCAGTAAGAAAACCATGGAGAGTCGTTTCCAGGCAAGAAATCCCTTGTTTACAAGGGAAGAAAAGTAGGATATTCTTTTGAAAAGTATTTCGCAGGGAAGGGGAAAAGATGACAGGATGGGTAATTAGTTCCGGCATGAATGATTTTATCTTTGGATTATTAAGAATTAAGATTGAGGCCCTTTTGGAGAAGGGGATATTATAGTAAAGGAGGAAAGTATGGATTACCAATCTACACGAGGCGGAGAAAGAGGAGTGAGCCCTTCTTTAGCGATTGTAAAGGGACTAGCGGCGGATGGAGGACTGTTTGTACCGGATTCCATACCTAAGCTCTCTAAATCTCTCCGAGAGCTTTCTGAACTAAGCTATCAGGATCTTGCCTATGAGATGATGAAGCTGTATCTTACGGATTTTACTGAGGAAGAACTTCGCTTCTGTATCCGTAGTGCGTATGACGACAAGTTTGACTGTCCGGAAATCGCCCCTGTTGTAAAGGACGGTAAATTCTTCTATTTGGAGTTGTTTCACGGAAAAACACTGGCATTTAAGGATATGGCTTTGTCGATTTTACCGTATCTGCTTAAAGTCAGCACAAGAAAAAACAACATTAAAGAGAAAATTGTCATCCTGACCGCCACTTCCGGAGATACGGGAAAGGCTGCCATGGAGGGCTTTAGTGATGTGGAAGGAACGGAGATTATTGTATTCTATCCTAAAGATGGTGTATCCGATTTCCAAGAGCGGCAGATGAAGGTGCAAAAGGGTAAAAATACTCATGTTGCTGCTATTTTAGGAAACTTCGATGATGCGCAGAGTGGCGTAAAGCGGATTTTTGCTGATGAAGAATATAGGGCTGAGCTTTTAAAGAAGGGTTATCGTCTTTCTTCTGCGAACTCTATTAATATCGGGCGTTTGGTTCCACAGATTGTATACTATGTTTACGCATACTGTCAGCTACTAAAGCAGGGAGAGCTTTCCGAAGGAGAAAAGTTGACTGTTTCCGTACCGACAGGAAACTTTGGAAATATTTTAGCTGCTTATTTTGCGAAGGAAATGGGATTGCCTCTTGGAACATTGCTTTGTGCTTCCAATGAAAACAAGGTTTTGACCGATTTCTTCCATACCGGTATTTATGATAAGAACAGGCCCTTCCATCTTACTACTTCTCCTTCTATGGATATTTTGATTTCTTCCAATCTGGAAAGACTTTTGTATGCGGTAAACCGTAAGGAAAAGGATATCGAGGCTTATATGAAGGATTTAAATGAGAGAGGAAGATATCAGATTTCGGAAGAAATGCAGAAAAAACTGGAAGAAGAATTCTACAGTGGATTCGGAAAGGATGGAGAGGGAAGTGTAACTATCTTCCAAACCTTCAAAGAGACCGGATATATTCTTGACCCGCATACCGCTATGGCAAAGCTTTTAGCAGACCATTATGCCTATGAGAGCGGGAATAAGGAAAAATTATTAATTGTTTCCACTGCAAGTCCTTATAAGTTCTCTCAGACCGTACTTCGAGCTTTAAAAGAGTACGTGCCGGAGGATGTCTATGCTGCAATTCAGTCCGTTGCGGAGCTTTGGAAGAAACCCATGCCGGAAGTTATCAGGGATGTAATGGAAAGCGAAGTGCGCCATAATACGGTTTGTACTGTTCCGGATATGAAGTTAACCATTTCTCATTTCCTGCTTTCCTAAGGGGGAATTTTGTGCTACACTCACAGCGTATTTGTGAATTTTTCTACAATGCAGTGATGAACTGCACTGTACTATTTCAGGGTAAAAGAAAGAGAGAATAAGGAGGATTTATGTTAGTTAGCGCAAAAGAAATGCTGGATAAGGCACTTGCCGGTCACTATGCAGTACCGCAGTTTAATATCAACAACTTAGAGTGGACCAAATCCATATTACTGGCTTGCGAGGAGGTAAAGTCTCCGGTTATTTTAGGAGTATCCGAGGGGGCCGGAAAGTATATGTGCGGTTTTGAAACCGTGACAGCTATGGTGAAGGCAATGGATAAGAGCTTGGGAATTACAGTTCCCGTGGCACTTCACTTGGACCACGGCAGTTATGACGGATGCTACAGTTGCATTAAGGCCGGCTTTACATCCATTATGTTCGACGGTTCTCATTTTGCTATTGAAGAGAACATTGAAAAGACAAAAGAACTGGTTGCTGCAGCACATAAGGCAGGGCTTTCCATTGAGGCGGAAGTCGGTGCCATCGGTGGTGAAGAAGACGGTGTTATCGGAATGGGAGAATGCGCGGATCCGGAGGAATGCAAGAAGATTGCTGATCTTGGCGTAGACTTCCTTGCAGCAGGTATCGGTAACATTCACGGTATATATCCGGAGAACTGGAAGGGACTTTCCTTTGAAACCTTAGCAGAAATCAAAAAAGCAGTAGGAGATAAGATGCCTTTGGTTTTACATGGCGGTACCGGCATTCCAGATGACCAGATTAAGAAGGCAATTTCTCTTGGTGTAGCGAAGATTAATGTAAATACGGAGCTTCAGCTTGTATTTGCAAAGGCGACCAGAGAGTATATTGAAGCGGGATCTGACAAGAATGGCAAGGGATTCGATCCGAGAAAGCTTTTAAAGCCGGGTGCTGAAGCGATTGTTGAGGAATGTAAGAAAAAAATTGCGCTTTTTGGTTGTGGCGGAAAAGCATAAATATCAAACGGTATTCCGAAAGCTGCAATTATAAAACAGAATTGTAAACATTGATATTTCGTAGTATTGAAACATTTATATTTCAATGCTACGAAATATTCATTTATACCGAGTGTTGAAAGCAAGTGTACGATGTCTTGTTTATGATATTTTCAAAGCTATTGAAGGGGATGGAGAAGGATGGATAATTTTTCAAAGAATGTTTTTCATGACGGAATGATGCGGGAGAGACTTCCGAAGAATGTGTATATGAATTTGAAAAAAGCCATTCAAGAAGGGAATTCTCTGACCTTGGAGCTGGCGGATGCCGTAGCGCAGGGAATGAAGGAGTGGGCGATTGAGCAAGGAGCTACACACTATACCCACTGGTTTCAGCCGCTTACGGGAATCACGGCGGAAAAACATGAGGCTTTTTTAAGTCCTGTGGGAGAAGGAAAGGTCATGCTTGAGTTCTCCGGTAAGGAGCTTGTGCGTTCGGAAGCCGATGCATCCTCCTTCCCGTCAGGTGGTCTTCGAGCTACCTTTGAAGCAAGAGGATATACGGTCTGGGACTGTACCAGTCCTGCCTTTTTAAGAAGAGAAGGAGAAACTGTAACTCTCTGCATACCGACTGCCTTTTGCTCCTATACCGGAGAGGCACTGGATAAGAAAACGCCTCTGCTTCGCTCCATGGAGGCAATTAACAGGGAGGCTCTTCGTATATTGCGTCTTTTTGGAAATACCAAAAGTCGCTATGTCAAGCCATCCGTTGGAGCTGAGCAGGAATATTTTCTTATTGATCGTGAAAAATATCTGAAAAGAAAAGATTTGGTATATACCGGAAGGACTCTATTTGGCAGTATGCCGGCAAAAGGACAGGAGTTGGATGACCACTACTATGGTATTATTCGAAAGAGAATTGCAGAATTTATGCGGGATCTTGATGAGGAGTTATGGAGCCTCGGAGTTCCGGTGAAGACGGAGCACAATGAAGTGGCGCCCTCCCAGCATGAGCTTGCTGTAGTATATGAAGAGGCGAATATTTCTCTGGACCATAATCAGCTTGTAATGGAAAGCCTGAAAAAAGTGGCTTCTCGACATGGTCTTGAGTGTCTTCTTCATGAAAAGCCTTTTTCCGGTGTGAACGGTTCAGGAAAGCACAACAACTGGTCTCTTACTACGGATGACGGCATCAATCTTATGAATCCGGGAGAAAGTCCGCATGAAAATGTACAGTTCCTTTTGGTACTTGCCTGTGTTTTGGCAGCGGTAGATTCACACAGTGAACTGCTTCGTATGTCTGCGGCCAATGTAGGAAATGATCACAGGCTGGGGGCGGATGAAGCACCTCCCGCCATTATTTCCTGCTTTATTGGAAGCCAGCTGCAGGGTGTAGTAGAGCAGTTAATCGGAACGGGATACGCGACAAAGTCAAAGAAAAGGAAGAGTCTGACAATGGGAGTCAGTGCTCTTCCCAATGTCCTAGCGGACGATACGGACAGAAACAGAACCTCTCCCTTTGCCTTTACCGGTAACAAGTTTGAGTTCCGTATGCTGGGTTCTTCCGATTCTATCGCAAGTGCCAACATTATCCTAAATACGATTACCGCGGAACAATTTCAAAAGGCTGCGGATTATCTGGAAAAACAAGAGGATTTCCAACTTGCAGTGCATGACTATATTAAGGAGCTTCTTACAAAGCACGAAAGAATCATTTTTAATGGAAACGGCTATGCAAAGGAATGGGTTACAGAGGCGGAAAACCGAGGACTTCCGAATCTTTCCTCTATGGTACAGGCTATTTCCGCATTGACGAAAAAAGAGGCCATTAAACTCTTTTCCAAGTTCTCGATTTATACGGAATCGGAGCTTAGAAGTAGAGAACTGGTGGAGTATGAACACTATGCAAAGGTAATTCATATTGAAGCAAGGGCGATGGTGAATATCAGTGGAAAGCAGATTATTCCTGCAGCGATTCAGTATGTGGAACGACTGGCTTCTACCTTAAGGCTTGTGCGCGAGGTTTCCAAGACGGCTTCCACTTATGCCGAAGAACGTTTACTTAATGAGGCCTCTGCTCTTTTAGAGGAGATTGACAAGAAAAGAGAAGCACTTTTAGCGCAGTTGGAAAAATCCGTAGAATGTAAGTCGGAGAGGGAAAAGGCCTTTTATGCTTATGAGACCATTGTTCCCGCTATGCAGGAACTGAGAAGGCCTTGTGATAGCTTGGAAACAATCATGGATAAGAGTCTTTGGCCGTTCCCGAGCTACGGAGACCTTTTGTATGAGGTATCGGAGATTTAAAGAGCGAAGTGTAATCCGTCTTTTTAAAGAGCTAAGTTGTATCAAAAATCTTAAATTTCATAAAATGGAGAATAGTACAGGACAAATTTTTTCTTTTTTGCTATTATAATTGTTCATAAAATGCCGATGTATTCGTATTATGAACAAATACCCATACGGTAGAGCAAAGGAGAAAAAATGAATTCCTGTACTATTTTGTTGAGAAATATCATGGAACATCCGGAATACAGCCAAAGACAGTGGGCTGAGGAAACGGGGATGTCACTTGGGAAAGTGAACCAGTGCATTCAAGGCTGGGAGGAAGAGGGCTATCTTGAAAAGCAGGGAGGAAGAGGAACAGCACGGCAGTTTACGGAAAGAGGCAGAGCGTTTTTAGAGGAGCATAAGGTGGATGCGGCCCTTATATTGGCTGCAGGATTTGGCTCTCGCTTTGTTCCGCTTACCTATGAATGTCCGAAGGGCTTACTGGAGGTTCTTGGGGAAAGGATGATTGAAAGACAGATTAAGCAGCTTCATGCCGTGGGAATTTACGATATTACCATCGTTGTGGGGTATTTGAAGGAAAAATTTGATTATCTTATTGATGCTTATGGAGTAAAGCTTTTATATAATCCGGAGTATTCCACGAAGAATACCATCGGGACTCTTTATCATGCGAGAAAGGCAATGAGGGGGAAGAGTTTTTATATCCTTTCTTCCGATAACTGGATGCGGGAAAATATGTACCATAGTATTGAACCTTTATCTTGGTATGCGGCAAACTTTATGGAAGGGGAAACGAAGGAATGGGTTTTGGATTGTGCAAAGGATGGGCAGATTAAAAGCGTAGAGGTTGGCGGAAAAGATGCTTATTGCATGTATGGCCCCGTTTTCTTTAAGAAAGAATTCTTCTCCGCTTTTTTACCGTATCTGGAGGAATACTATCACAAACCCGGAACGGAGGATTTTTACTGGGAGGATGTTCTCCGTTTATGCTTAAAGCATTTGCCTCCAATTTATCAAAATGAGCAAAAAGAGGGGCAGATTTATGAGTTTGAAAATCTGGAAGAGCTTCGTTCTTTTGATGAAAAGTACAACAATCATTCCGGTTCGGAAGCCATGGAGTTGATTTCTTCCGTCTTTGCCGTCCCGGAGCAAGATATTGTACGACTTCGCTGCCTAAAGGCCGGTATGACCAATAAATCCTTTCTTTTCGGCATTGATGAAGGGAGTAAGAATAAAGACTATGCAGGCAAAGATTTTATCTGTCGTATCCCCGGAGTAGGAACGGGAAAGCTGATTAACCGAAAAGAAGAGGAAGAAATTTATAGAATTGTAAAGGAACTGAATATTACGGAAGAGCTCCTTTATTTTAATCCGGAAAATGGCTATAAGATTTCTCGTTATTATGAAGAAGCCCGCAATGCGGATTTTTCCAAGCAAGAAGAAAGAAGAGCCTGCATGAAACTTTTATTGAAGCTTCATGAAAGCAGGAAAATGGTTGGGCATCCGTTTTCCTTACGAGAAAGACTCCGGTACTACGAGGCAATTTGCCTCGAAGGAGGGGGGGAGATTCCCTATCAGGATTACGGGAAGATGAAGGAGAGTATGGAAGAGATGCTCTGTCTTGTGGAGAAATCCGATTCACCCCTTTGCCTTTGTCATATTGATGCGATACAGGATAATTTCATTTTCACAAAAGAGGGTGTGAAAATGATTGACTGGGAATATGCCGGAATGGCGGATCCTCTACTGGATATAGCCATGGGAGCGATTTATTCCTATATGAGTTTTGATACGGCAAAGCTGTTTTTGGAAGATTATCTATGGGTGGCAGATGTGGAAGGAGTGAAGAAGCCTTTACTGCTTGGTGCAAGAAGTAAAGTGGAATTGGATAAGCTTTTAATTGCTTATATGGGACTTTCCGGACTGCTGTGGAGTTTGTGGTGTGCCTATAAAATGAAAAATGGACAGGAGTTTGGTGAGTATAGCTTGAAAATGTTTAGATATTTTAAGGATGCAAAGAAGCTTTTAGGGATAAAATAAGAACAATTATTTATACTAATTTTATTTCTTTCCCAAGAAAAATGGGGTAAAATATAAATATTGCTAAAAAAATATCAAAATTCAAGGAGGAATCTTATGGCGAAGACAATATTGGTAGGAGTGAATCATGCGGGAACAGCCTGCGCCAATACTATTTTATCCTACCCCAATCAGGAATTAACCATTTATGATCAGAACAGCAATATCTCTTTTTTAGGATGTGGAATGGCACTTTGGATTGGAGAGCAGATTCATTCCGGGGACGGACTCTTTTATGCAAAGCCGGAGGACTTCTATGGAAAAGTAATTGAAGATCACTATGACAATCTTGTTTTTGCCACGGGCTCTATCCCGAACAGAATTCCGGTAAAGGGTTTTGACCTGGATAATGTACAAATGGTAAAGCTTTATCAGAATGCTGCGGAGGTTATCGAGAAGCTGAAACACAAGGGAGAGTTTAAGAAGGTATGTGTGCTTGGCGGTGGATATATCGGTGTTGAGCTTGCAGAAGCTTTTCAGCGCCTTGGTTTGGAAGTAACCTTGATCGACATGGTGGATCGTATCCTGGCAGGCTATTTTGATGCACCGTTCTCGGATGAATTAAAAAACAGAATGGTAGAGCATGGCATTAAGCTGGCTTTAGGAGAAAGGGTAGAAGAGTTCTTAGGAGAAGGCAAGGTATCCGCTGTAAGAACTGATAAAGGCGTTTATGATGCGGATATGGTAATCTGTGCGGTAGGCTTCAAACCCAATGCAAGCCTTGGCTTAGAGCACTTAAAGCTGTATCAAAACGGTGCATATCTGGTAAACAGAAAGCAACAAACCAGTGATCCCTCCGTTTATGCCATCGGAGACTGTGCAAGCCTTTATGACAATGCAAGAGGTAGAGAAAACTATATCGCTTTGGCAACCAATGCGGTACGTTCCGGCGTTGTAGCAGGCCATAACATTTGCGGAACTCCTGTAGAGAGCTTAGGGGTTCAAGGTTCCAGTGCTTTAGGAATCTACGGCTACAAGCTGGCTTGCACCGGACTTTCCTTAGCGGCAGCGGAGAGAGAAGGCATGGACGTATCCTACGAGGATTACGAGGACACCCAGTTCCCCGCTTTTATGGAGGTGGAGAATCCGAAGGTAAAGATTCGTATTGTTTACAAGAAGGAGGATAAGAAGATTGTGGGTTGCCAGTTAGGCTCCAGCTATGATGCAACGGCTATCATTCACTTTTTCTCTCTGGCTATTCAGAAGGGTCTGACCATGGCGGAGCTTCCCTTAGTAGACTTGTTCTTTATGCCACATTTCAATCAGCCATATAATTATGTGACAAGAGCAGGACTGAATTGGTTAAACAAAGAGCTGGGATTAAAAGACTAAAGAATAAAAAGGCAAAGAAGAAAAAATCCGTGATTCGATGGATTTTAAAAGGAAATAAAAGAAAATTATCTAAAGAGTCTGTAAATAATCAGGATGATGCTTTGATTATTTACAGACTCTTTTTAGTAAAAAAATTCTTATAATTGTTAAGGAAAAGTAAGAGCTTAGTATAGAAATTGGAAATGAAGCTATGCTATAGTGTGAAAAGAAAAATGGGCAGTTTTCTAAGAGAAGAGAGCTGCTTTTTTGATAATTTTACGAAGAATCCGCTTCAAAGGGGGAAGATTATGAATTTAGTCAAAAAATTCGGCTTAAAAGCTTTGGCCGTGGGGGTTTGTGTGGCCAGCCTTTCGCTGACTGCATTTGCCGCAGGCTGGGGACAGCAGAACGGAAAGTATTATTTTGTGGATCCGAAGACAGAACAGAAGGTTAGCGGAAAGTGGATTCATACATCTTCCGGTTACTATTATATCGGGGCAGATACCTATATGGTAACGGGCTGGAAGAAGATTAACAATGCTTGGCATTATTTCCGTCCGTCAGGTCTTATGGTTACCGGCTGGAGAGAAATTGACAAGAATTGGTATTATTTAAAATCTGACGGAACCATGCAGACCGGATGGCTGAAGTTGCAAAAGGACGGAAAGGATATATGGTATTATCTGAAGTCCTACGGTGCAATGGCTACCGGCTGGAGAAAAATTGCCGATAAGTGGTATTACTTTGCGCCTGAAGACGGGTCACTTCCTATGCAGAAGTGGTTAAAGATTGCCGATAAGTGGTATTATTTTGGAGCGGACGGCTCTATGCAGAGCGGATGGTTGAACTTAAACGGAGATTATTATTACCTTTCCGCTTCCAACGGCAATATGGAAACCGGTTGGAAGACGGATACGGACGGAAACAAGTATTACATGGAACCGAGTAACGGAAAGATGTCCACAGGCTGGAAGCAGATAGAAAATACTTGGTACTACTTCAGCGCAAACGGAAAAATGGTAAGAGGATGGTTGAGAGAGAAGAGCCATTACTACTATCTGGATGACGGAAAGATGCTTGTGAATACGACAGTAACCCTGGATGGGCGTTCCTTCAGTTTTAATGAACACGGTGTATGCACTTCCGATACGTCGAATCTGAACTTTACAGAAGCGGGTTCCTCCTCCTCTCCGGCGCAGAGCAATCCGGCAAATACGCAAGGACCGGGATCGGCAGGACCGGGAGGAAGCAGTTCGGGAAATCCGGGAACAGCTAACCCAAATGGAAGCAGTAATCCGGGCAGCCCGAATCCGAACGGAAACAGCAATCCGGTAATCGACGGACCCAGTGCACAGGGACCTTCCGGTAACTCTACTGCAAATGGCGGTTCAATTCAGGCAGGGAGTACAAACGGCCCGCAATAAAGCTTGATAGAGGGATTTAGAGTGGCATAATCGCCGCTCTAATCCCTTTTTTTATGAACTTTGAGCCTAACGATGACGCTTTACCCTGCTTTATGCTATACTTTGCATGTTTATGAAGGAGGTCCTATGATTGATGACTATATCGAAGCGAAGAAGCTGGGGGATAGAGCCTATAGAAATGCCCTGCTTTTTGGGGAGTCTCCCTATCTGGAGG
>QWCT01000219.1_pt1 | contig 40365 bp, 54 predicted proteins | sample 1972681 | NCBI WGS metagenome assembly QWCT01 (sample SAMN09866701, study PRJNA288562) | Human oral metagenome isolate pre3_saliva, whole genome shotgun sequencing... | isolation source: mouth | host: Homo sapiens | place: USA: California | reverse complement strand
ACAAAGCACGGAGAAAAGATCTACAATGTCTACAAGAATCACATTCGTCGATGACAAACTAGTTCACTACGGCGTTAAGGGTATGCGCTGGGGTGTCCGCAAGCAACTGGCGGACAGGCGAGACCGTAAAGCGGGGCGAAAAGCGGGTAAGCTTCATTACAAAATGATCAACCCGTATAGTATTAGATCCATCTATAAAAGGATGGAGTACCACGATTCAGCTAAAAGTCTGATCAATAGTCATAAGGGAAATACAGCCTTTACAGAGGGATATCGGGATTACGCGGCTAAGGTAATTAGACCATATAGTAAGACCAAGGCCTCGTACGTACGCGCAAAAACACCCGCGGAACGAAAGCGCGCTCAGGAGTTGCTCAATAGATCGGTTCGATACTATGAAAAAGACTTCAAGCAACGAATACGAGACATTGATCAAATCAATGCCGGAACCTACAAACCGAAGCCAGGGGATTATGGATACAAGAATTAGATTCGTAGATGACGAACTTGCTCACTATGGCGTTAAGGGTATGCGTTGGGGTGTCCGAAATTCTCGACCGGAAGGCGTTTCTCGTTCCACCAATCGCGCCGCCAAGAGGGATGCCAAGGAATTTACTCGAGCCAAGATGTACTACGGCGAGGGTGCTGGTAATAGACGGAAGCTGATCAAGGCTAAGATCAACCAGCGATCTAAGGATCCATCGTACAAGAAGGCCTTTGACCATCACGTGGCTAATACCGACTGGGAAAAGCGCGGTAAGGAAGCACGTTCCAAACGAGGTCGGGCTGACGCTGTAAAGGGCGTCGGCAAGGCCGCTAGAGGTGCTAAGAACGTAGCTCTTGGTAATTACCGGAATGTCGGTGTTGGAATCCTGGCTACTGCGGCTGCGTTTAAGGGCGGACAAACCTTGGGAATCATACCTGCAAACTCGGTTATTAAAGACCGAGCACATTCAGTCGGCCAGTCGGTGTATAACAAGGTCCGAAAGACCGGCATCGATGGTATTCGCTCCGCCGCTAGGAGGGCGGCAGAACGACAGCGCCATAAGGACTTCTACGACCAATTCAGAGCGGCTGGAATCAAGATCTAGTATGCTTTCCAACACAGAAACTCCGAAATACTACGCGGAGTTCCGCGACGCAGTAATCCGAGGAGACATTCCGGTCTGTCAGGAGATCTCTAAGGAGATGAACCGGATCGATCAGCTGATCGAAAACCCTAGGTACTATTACGATAGTACCGCCATCGACGGATTCATCGATTACTGCGAAGCGGAACTCACTCTGACCGATGGTTCCCCAGTTAGGATGCTCCCGACTTTCAAACTGTGGGCGGAGTCGCTTCTGTCATGGTTCTACTTCGAAGAACTATCCGTGTACGAGCCTTACGAAGACGGACATGGTGGCCACTATGTCACAAAGCGTATTAAGAAGCGACTCGTTAACAAGCAATACCTGATTGTCGCCCGAGGTGCGGCCAAGTCTATGTACGCAGCATTCCTGCAAGCATACTTCTTGAACATTGACACCTCGTCTACACACCAGGTAGCGACAGCACCCACTATGGCTCAAGCAGAAGAGACGCTGTCTCCTATGCGTACTGCTGTAACTAGAGCTCCAGGCCCTTTGTTCAAGTTCCTGACCGTAGGATCCCTACAGAACACGACAGGTAACAGAGCGATGCGCCAGCAGCTGGCCTCTACCAAGAAGGGTATTGAGAACTTCCTCAATGGCTCCCTGGTCGAGGTCCGCCCGATGCGCATCGACAAGCTTCAGGGCCTCCGAACCAAGGTCAATACTGTTGACGAATGGTTGTCGGGCGACGTTCGTGAGGACGTTGTAGGCGCTCTGGAACAGGGCGCATCGAAAATTGACGACTGGGTGATCGTAGCCATCTCGTCCGAAGGTACCGTTCGTAACTCCGTTGGTGATAGCATCAAAATGGAACTTGCGAAGATCCTGAAGGGCGAGTACTATGATCCGCACACATCCATCTGGCACTATAGGTTGGATGATGTGAGCGAGGTAGCCAATCCCGACATGTGGATGAAGGCACAGCCGAACATAGGTAGGACCGTATCGTATGAGACCTATCAGCGAGATGTGAATCGTGCTGAGAATGTCCCGGAAGCTAGAAACGATATCCTAGCTAAGCGATTCGGCATCCCGATGGAGGGTTACACATACTTCTTCACGTACCAGGAGACCCTCCCGCAAAGGAAGAGGGAGTTCTGGGGGATGCCGTGTTCAATGGGTCTGGACCTTTCGCAAGGTGATGACTTCTGTGCATTCACCTTCCTGTTCCCGCTAACCGCGGATAGCTTCGGAGTCAAGACCAGATGTTACATCTCGTCGAGAACCCACCTCAAGCTTCCTGGAGCTGCTCGAGAGAAGTATGAACACTTCATTCGTGAAGGTTCATTGCGGGTTTTGGACGGTACCATTCTAGACATGATGGAAGTCTATGACGACGTCGTAGCATTCATCGAAGAGAATGAGTACGATGTCAGATCCGTAGGCTTTGATCCGTACAATGCTAAGGACTTCATCATGCGATGGGGTACCGAACACGGTGAGTATGGAATTGTCAAGGTAATCCAGGGTGCTAAGACAGAATCAGTCCCTCTTGGTGAGTTGAAAGCACTTGCTCAAGATCGACACCTCCATTTCGATCAGGAACTCATGTCGTATGCCATGGGTAACTGTATCGTGATTTCGGATACCAACGGTAACCGTAAACTATACAAGAAGCGCGCTGATCAGAAGATTGACGCGGTCGCGGCTCTGATGGATGCGCTTGTCGCATATAAGCAGAATCGTGATGAGTACGAATAGAAAGGAGGTGACATGGGTCGTCTCGCACATGCATGGAACGCGTTCATGAATCCCGAGACTACAGAGTCTCCTTTCAGCGTCGAACTTCGTTCCAGCGCACCAATGACGAGGACACCTCTCCGGTATATTCCGCAATCCAACATCATCGACACGATTTTCAATCAGATCGCCGTCGATGTCTCTAAGATTGGTATCAGGCATGTTCGGTGTGACTATGACAACACATATATGGAAGACCTGTCTACGGGTCTGAACGATTGTCTAACCGTAGCACCGAACGTAGATCAGACCCCTCGGTCATTTGTCCAAGATCTATGCCTGACCATCCTCGAAGAAGGGGTTGCGGCCGTCGTACCGACGGAGTACTCCTCATCGCCAGTGGGATCCAACGCGTATGATGTATATACGATAAGGGTTGGACGAGTCGCTCAGTTCAAGACAACTTCCGTAGTGGTGGATGTCTATAACGAACTGACGGGTAATCGGAAGCAGGTCGAACTACCTAAGAGACTCGTATCAATTGTACAGAACCCATTGGGCGCCATCACCTCTAATAAGGGATCGCTGGCTTCCCGACTGAGTTCGAAGCTTCGTATTCTGGATACGATCGACAATGCCGCTGCTGGTAAGAAGTTGGATCTGATTGTTCAGCTTCCTTATACGGTTCGCACCGAACGTCGTAAGGAAGAAGCTGAAAAGCGAATGAAGGATGTCGAGAGACAACTTTCCAATGGTCAGTTCGGCATTGCATATATGGACGCAGCTGAGAAGTTTACTCAGCTGAATCGTCCAGCAGAGAACAATCTTCTCGAACAGATCAAGTATCTGACTCAGCAGTTGTACAACACCCTCGGTATGCCCGAAGCCGTGTTTAATGGCACTGCCGATGAGCAGACCATGCTTAACTACTATAATCGCACGATCGAGCCAATCGTCTCCGAGATTACAGCTAGCATGGCAAAGACGTTCATCACAAAGACTGCGCGATCACAAGGACAGACGGTCAAGTACTTCAGGGATCCATTCCAGAATGTATCGATCGCCAAGGTCTCCGAGATCGCACAGAGCATGGTCACTACCCAGATCATGACACCAAACGAGGTTCGTTCATATCTTGGACTCCCTCGAAGTGAGGAACCTATCGGCGACTCGCTCAGCAACCCCAACATCAACCCAATGGGTGACGGTTCCGAACCACCACCCGATGAACCAATGGAAGAGGAAGAGAATGACGAATTCGTTTGATTTCTCAGGTTGGGCTACCAAGAACGATATTCGATGCAGTGACGGCAGGACCATCCGACACAACGCCTTCGCCGATAACGACGGAGATGTTGTCCCCCTGGTCTGGCAGCACGGTCACGCAAATCTCGAAAACGTGCTTGGTCATGTCCAGCTCGAGAATCGTTCCGAAGGCGTTTACGCTTATGGTTTCTTCAACGAAACCCCTGCAGCAGCTCACGCAAAGGAGCTTCTGAAGCACGGCGATGTGGACTCGATGTCTATTTTCGCCAACAAGCTTACCCAGAGTGGTGGTGATGTCAAGCACGGCAACATCGTCGAGGTTTCTCTGGTCCTGTCTGGCGCTAATCCCGGTGCCAAGATCGAAAACATTGCCCTCGCACATGGCGACGGTACCTACGAAACTACAGATGAGGCATATATTATGACCGGTGAACACATTTCCCACGCATCTGAACCCACCAATTCGTCTTCGGGCGAAAAGACTGTTCAGGACATTGTCGACTCCATGACCGACGAGCAGAAGGACGTTCTTATGTTCCTCATCGGAAAGGCCGCTGAGGGAGAGACTGGCTCTGAGGAGCCTGACAAGGAAGGAGCCCCCGTGGCACACAGCAACATCTTCGAGAATAACGATACGCCTACCGACAACGATGCCCTGTTCCACTCAGCTATCGTCGATGCGTTCACCGACGCTTCCCGCCGAGGAGCAAACTCGCTTCGTGACGTCTTCATGGATGTCGCCGAGTCCAACGGTCTCACACACGCGGACATCGCTCACGCCGAGAAGACCTACGGTATTTCCAACATCGATCTTCTGTTCCCCGACGCCAAGAACCTCGACGTCCCGCCGGCCTTCATCGACCGCGATCAGTCTTGGGTCAAGCCGGTCCTGAACGGAACGCACCACACACCCTTCACCCGCATCAAGTCGATGCAGGCTGACATCACGGCGGATGAGGCCCGAGCCAAGGGTTACATCACCGGTTCGCGCAAGAAGGAAGAGGTCTTCAAGCTTCTGAAGCGCACCACCGGCCCGACGACCATCTACAAGAAGCAGAAGTTCGACCGCGATGACCTTCTGGACATCACCGACTTCGACGTCATCGCCTGGGTCAAGGCGGAGATGCGCAACAAGCTGGACGAGGAACTCGCCCGAGCCATCCTCATCGGCGATGGTCGCTCCAACTCCGATCCCGACAAGATCAACGAGGAGAACATCCGCCCGATTCTGAAGGAGGATGACCTCTACTGCATCAAGAAGGATCTCGGAGCCGGTAAGTCTGTCGACCAGGTCATCGATGAGCTCATCCGTGCTCAGGACGATCTCGAGGGCACCGGCACCCCGACGATGTTCTGCGCTAAGTCCTTCGTCACGGACATGCTCCTGCTCAAGGACAAGCAGGGTCACTACCTGTACCCGACGAAGCAGGCGCTCGCGGATCGTCTTGGCGTTACCGCCATTGTCGACGTCCCGCAGATGAAGGGTCTGAAGACCGGCGCAGCGAACGATAAGGACGTGCTCGCCATCATCGTCAACCTGTCCGACTACAACGTCGGTACTGACAAGGGCGGCGAAGTTACCATGTTCGATGATTTCGACATTGACTTCAACCAGCAGAAGTATCTGCTTGAGACGCGCGTCTCGGGCGCCCTCACCAAGGTCAAGTCGGCCATGGTCGTCACCGGTAAGCCGACTCAGGCTGCCTGATGAAGTTCTCCGGGCAAGTCGGCATCGCTACGGAATGGGAGATGTCACCCGGAGTCTTCACAGAGTCCATCGAGCCCCGGAACTGTCGTGGAGATCTCATTCGTCTTACCCGACGCATGAATTCATCTCCCGTGGTTCCGGGGCTCTCCATGGGTAACACGTTCTCATTCATCGCGGACCCATACACGCTTGACAACTTCCTCAACATTCGTTACATCCGTTGGCGAAACGTCAATTGGGCCGCCACCTCGGTTGAACTTCAGCCTCCTAGGATTCTAGTCACTGTCGGAGGTCCCTACAATGCGTAGTGACTTTCACGATAGACTCGAAAAACTAGGCTACCGAGCCTATTTCCAACCTCCGTCGAATGTCTCAATGGGATACCCATGTATCGTATATGAGCTCGATCGGATCGTGAAGAAACGCGCTGATAATGGCGTATATCTGAAGACTCGGCGATACCAGGTGAAGCTCATCACCAAGAACCCAGATGATCCGATGGTCGATACACTTGCGTCGATGGTCCACTCTGAGTTCGAACGACACTACACTGCAGATACGTTGAACCACTTCGTGTTCAACATCTACGACATTAAGGAGTGACCATGACCGCACTGGTGTGGGACAAGACTGGCGAGCACGTCTACGAGACTGGTGTTCGTCACGGCGTACTCTACAAGTACGACAAGACGACCAAGAACTACAAGAACGGTGTCGCGTGGAACGGCCTTACGACCGTAACCATGTCGCCCGAGGGTGCTGAGTCTAACGCAACTTACGCGGACGATATCAAGTACCTGGATCTGATCTCGGCCGAAGAGCTGAAGTTCACGATCGAAGCGGTGACGTACCCGGACGAGTTCGCAGAGTGCGACGGTACCGCTATGATCTCCGACGGCATCTTCATCGGTCAGCAGGAGCGCGCCAAGTTCGCGTTCTGCTACTCGACCAAGGTCGGCAACGATCAGGATTCCGAGGCCGGCTACAAGCTGCACATCGTGTATAACGCGACTGCAGCGCCCTCCGAGCGTGCCTACGCAACGGTCTCTGACTCCCCCGAGGCGATCACCTTCTCGTGGGAGTGCTCGACCACTCCGGTTCCCGTAAAGGGTCGCAAGCCCACCGCGGAGCTCATCATCGACTCGACCAAGGTTCCTGCTGAGAAGCTGAAGAAGGTCGAGGCGAAGCTCTACGGCGACGAGTCCGGTCAGCCCACGCTGCTCACGCCGGACGAGGTTCTCGCGCTGCTCGTGTGAGTAACCTCATTCTAGTGCTCGACTTTCCCGAGCACGACCTGTTCGACAGAGAGACGGAGGAGTTCACGACTCTTCCAGCAGCCCAGCTTTCGCTCACTCACAACTTGTTATCAGTTGTTCGCTGGGAGTCAAAATGGAAGAGATCTTTCGTTGATCGTCCTCCGTCCTCTGTCGAAGAGGTTCTGGATTACGTGAAGTGCATGGCCGAGGGTCAAAAAGACGTTCCCGCTATGTTGGATCGGCTTACTCGTTCGCAGGTAGAGTCAATTAAGGCGTATATCTCGGACCCGATGACTGCATCGACCATGCTTTCACGACCGGGTCAGGCTAAGTCTTCTGAGAAGATGACTTCAGACCTGATCTACTACTACATGGTGGCATTCCAGATTCCTTTCGAGGCTGAGGAGTGGCACCTGAACCGTTTACTCATGCTGATCCGAATCTGTAATGCAAAGCAGGCCGCTGGTCAGAAGACAAACGCTAAGAGCGCTGCATCGCAGCGCGCCGCACTGAATAGGGCCCGACGAGCTCGGGCAGGAAGTAGTGGATAATGGGTACGAACAACCCCCAGATTCCCGCCGATGCGCAGATTGCGCCTGGTCTGGATCCCCACGAGGACCGCGATCGCGAAATCTTCGAAGGGAAGGTCTCCTGATGTCGAAGATCGATGAGGTTCTCAATCACGCAGCCTACCGAATCGGGTACTACGCTCCGGACGACCCGGAGCCGGGTTCGGAAGCAGGTCGATACTGCGCCAACAAGATGAACCAGCCCTGGCTGGCAGGTCCGTCCACGGACATCTACTGGTGCATGTGCTTCGTCTCGATGGTCTTCGACATGGCCGGCATGGTCGGTGCTATCGGAGGCTTCTCTTACAATACCGACGTCACCAAGGGGCGTATGCGTAAGGTGTCGATCGATGACGCACAGCGCGGCGACGTCGTCCTGTACGACTGGGACGAAGACAGCGTTACCGACCACGTCGGTATCGTCGAAGCCAATCTCGGTGGTGGATGGCTTCAGACCATCGAGGGCAACACCTCGTCTTCCAATGCAGGCTCTCAGTCCGCCGGTAATGGCGTCTGGCGTCGCCAGCGCTACTACGGTATCGACTGCGTCCTTCGCCCCGACTGGGGCGCAGAGGACGGTACTGAGGAAGACACCTCCGCCAGCGACGCGAATGCGATGACTGACGGTTACTGGGGTCGTGCGGTCACGTACGCGCTCCAGGCTTCCCTCGGAACTCCCGCCGACGGTATCGTTTCCGATCAGGACATCGACAACGAGGACTACTTCCCCGCTGCCGGTACCGGTTGGGAATGGGTGAACGAACCCGAGGCGGGCTCCGCAGTCATCGAAGCTCTCCAGGAGAAGCTGAAGTGTGAGGTCGACGGCATCGCAGGTGTCGAGACCATCACCGCTCTGCAGTGGCATCTCCGCGGTAAGGGTTACGACATCACGTGCGACGGCTACTTCGGCCTCCGCACTGGTATCGCCCTCCAGGACGCCCTCAAGGCTGGCACTCTCTGGAGCTGATGTCAAAATGGCATCGATTGAAGTTCGGGGCAGCTACGCACAGACTGAACGGTGGTTGAACAAACTAGCCAAAGGTAACCTTGCGAGTACTCTAGACTCGCTTGGACGTCGAGGCGTAGCTGCCCTGGCTTCAGCCACCCCCGCAGAGAGTGGTTTGACTGCTCGATCATGGGACTATCGCATCAAGCGCAGTTCAAATTCTGTAACAATCGAGTGGTATAACACCAACATAGTCAACGGCTTCCCTGTAGCCATAGGTCTTCAGTATGGCCATGGTACAGGTACCGGAGGCTATATCGCAGGACGCGATTACATCAACCCTGCGATTAAACCCATATTCGACGACATCGAAAAGGCCATTGAAAGGGCGGTGAAATAGTGTCGACATCCATTGAGGATAAGGTCGTAAGCCTTAAGTTTGACAATGCCCAGTTCGCCAAGGGTGTGCAAAGCTCCCAGAAATCTCTAGAGCAGCTCAATAAGGCTCTGGAGATGAAGGGCGCCACCAAGGGTCTAGACGATGTCGAAGGCCGAGCTAATCGGTTTAATCTAGGGGCGCTTGCCGAAGCACCGAAGACCGTTGCGAACGGATTCAGTGTCATGGCGGGCGCCGCAGCGGTTGCCCTTGGTAACATTGCCTCCCAAGCGATTGCAACCGGCGCGACTCTCCTCAACTCGTTCACGATGCAACCCATCATGGACGGTTTCGGAGAGTACGAGACCAAGATGGGGTCTATTCAGACAATTCTGGCAAACACCGCATCCAAGGGCACCACCCTTTCTCAGGTTACCAGTGCTCTGGATACGCTGAATACCTACGCCGACAAGACCATCTACAACTTCGCGGAGATGACTCATAACATCGGTCTCTTCACGAACGCAGGTCTTGGCGTCGAGGAATCGGCCTCCATGATTAAGGGTTTCTCGAATGCTGCAGCGGCTTCTGGTACCACCTCTTCGGCGGCAGCTAACGCTGCATATCAGCTTTCTCAGGCGCTCTCCGCTGGTGAGATTAAGCTTATGGACTGGAGGTCCCTCACTAACGCCGGTATGGGCAACAAGAACATGCAAGAGGGACTTATTCAGATCGCCGAAGCTATGGGTACTCTTGGTACCGCTGGCGTTTCGGCATCCAAGGTCCAGGAAGACTTCAACGAGAGTCTTTCTAAGGGCTGGCTGACAGCAGACGTCATGTCCAAGTACCTTCAGATCATGGCTGGCGATATTGACGCCGCTACCATGGCTGAGATGGGACTTACGGATGCTCAGATCGAGCAGTTCCAGGTCCAGCAGAAGAACGCTGAAGAGGCGGCCACTAAGGTTCGAACCTTCACTCAGCTCGTCGGAACCATTCAGGAAACTGTAGGCTCCGGATGGGCTAAGACCTTCGAAATCCTCCTCGGTAATTTCGACGAAGCTTCCGAGCTGTTCACGAACATCAACAATGTCATTTCTCCGATGGTTGACGCCATGTCCGACGCTCGAAACAACCTACTCCAGGGTTGGGTCGATCTCGGCGGACGTAAGGACATTATTGACGGACTGTCTTCCGCGTTCAACACCTTCTCGAGCATTATTTCCACAATCGGCAATGCCTTCAATGAGATTTTCCCGCCGGTTACGGCCGAAAACCTCAAGTCCATTTCCGAAGGCTTTAAGAATCTCATGGATTCCATGAAGCCTAGCGAGGCGACTCTTCAAACAATTGGAAATGTCGCCAAGACTGTCTTCGCAGTCCTTAAGACTGGAGCCCAGATCGTAGTATCTGCTTTTAAGGTCTTGGGGGCGGTTGTCGGAGGAGCACTCTCGTTCATCGGTAAGGCATTTGGAATGCTGAAGACGGATGAGATCGGAAATAGTCTGGGCTCTTTCAGTGAAAAGCTCGCCAAGTGGAATGGTGCTGCTGAAGGGGCTAAGAAGGCCGTAGAGGCAATCAACAAATTCTTCGACGGCCTCAAGTCTAAGCTCGAAAACATTAGGCCGACACTTGAGTCTTTCGGAACTACCATTTCGAACTTCTTCAAGAAGTCAGAGTCTTCTGGAGAAGGCGGCTCTTGGATCTCCAAATTTGTTGAGAAGTGGAAGTCCGCGGTTGGTGTCGTGACTGGGGCTATTTCCCAAATGTCTCAGGCTATTTCCAACTTCTTCAAGCGGGACCTCAACAAGGCAGGTACCGGTACGCATATTTGGGATTCGATTAAGAATGCCACAGCTAAGTTTGTCGACTGGATCTCAAACCTCAACATCGGTGATATGCTAAAGGACGCTGTACAGATTGGCGGTCTCGCAGCTGTATTTGCTGGTATCGTTAAGGTCTTGAAGTCCTTCGAGAACATTGGCAAGTCAACAGAGGGAGTGTTCAAGTCTGTTCAAGGCATGTTCAACTCCTTTGGATCAATCGGTCAAGGTCTTGGAAACGCCCTAGGGTCTGTTCAAGGAGCTCTTAAGGGTTTCGAAAACGATCTTAAGGCTAAGGCTCTCATCAAGATTGCTGGAGCCATCGGCATTCTAGCGCTTTCACTTCTGGTGATGTCTCTGATACCTCTCACAGCCCTGGCAGGATCTGTCGGCGCTATGGGAGCTTCCATGGCGGCGCTTGTCGGTGGTCTTACGATCATGGACAAGTACGCTAAGGATCCCAAGAAGGTCATGATGCTGGCAGGCTCTATGCTCATCATGGCGGGTGCGGTATTTGTCATGTCGCTCGCGGCAAAGTCCCTCGCAGGAGTCGATACTGGTTCCCTCGCGGCTGCTAGCGTCGCAGTTATCGCGCTTCTAGGTGCCATGGTGGGTATGACCAGAGCTATGAACGGCGTTGGTAAGAAGGCAACTAAGAATGTCATGCTAATGCTTGGTATGGCGATTGCGGTCAAGATTCTTGCTAAGGCAGTCGCTTCCATCGCGGAGCTATCGCCTACCCAGATGGCTTCTGGTACTATGGTTGTGGTGGCTCTTATCGGAGCCATGACCGCAATGACCCGTCTCGTCGGAAAGGGTAAAGGCGCCAAGATAGGCTCGCTATTCCAAATGGTTGGCGTGGCGTTGGCCGTGTATATCCTTGGTAAGGCAGTCGCTAAGCTCGGAGCCCTGGAAACCAATGCCCTTATCAAGGGTACCGTAGCCACCGCCGTGATTATTGGCGCACTTACTCTATTCGGTAGGTTCGCCAAGATCAAGGGCGGATTTGGTAAGGCGCTGATGTTCGTGGCTATCGCCGGATCAGTCTATCTTATCGGAAAGACTGTTGCGGAATTGGGTAGCCTAGAGCAGAGCCAACTCCAAAATGGCACCATTGCTACCATGCTTATCATGGCTGCGATGATGGTTATGGCTAAGCTGACACAGTCGGCCGGTGACCTAACCATGGCATTTGCAAGTGGCGTGTTCCTGGCAATCGCATATTCGGTCAAGGTCATCGGCGAGGCCATCATGCAACTCGGAGCCTTGGATCAGTCTTCTCTGATCCAGGGTGGTGTCGCAACTGCGCTTATTCTAGGCGTCCTTGCGGCAATTGTGATGCTGATGGCCAACTTGACGGAACCTTCGGAACTCGTAGCGCAAGCTATCATGTGGATTGCTTTGGCGGCAACGATGTATATCATCGCTTCGTCCATTGCAATGCTCGCTGAGTACCCGTGGGAAGCCATTGCAGTAGCGGTTGCAGCTCTTCTCGGGACGATGCTTGGACTCGCATTGATTTCAATGCTCGCTCAGGGTAGTGTCGGTGGAGCTGCTGCTATGCTCATATTATCAGTGGCAGTAGTCGCACTAGCATTCGGTCTGTCCATTCTTGCCGGAATCGGTCTTGAAGGGTTGGCCATCGCTATTGTGGCGCTCGCGGTAGCTCTTGGCGTCCTCCTCCTTGCAGGATTCCTTGCACAGATGGTGGCTCCAGGTCTGGCGATTCTAGCGATAGCGATCCTAGCCATCGGTGCGGCATGTCTTCTGGCTGGCGTTGGTGTACTGATGCTTGGTATCGGCATGGGTATGCTTGTCACGGCGTTGATCGCTGCGGGTGCAGTTAGTGGTTCGACCATCGTGAAGATGACTGCTGGACTTATAGCGTTCGCTATCGCAGGCCTTATGGCGGCTCCGGCAGCTCTCGCTCTCGGAGCTGGATTGCTTATGATGGGTATGGGCTTGATGCTTGGCGGAATTGGTATGCGTATCATGACCGCTGCGATCAAGCCATTCATCCAAGCAATCAACCAGGCGGATCAGATCGGTGTCGTTGCAACTGCGAAGTTGGCAGGTGCAATTACAGCGATCGGTGGCGCTGCTACGGTGGCTGCTCCCGGCATGATGCTATTTGGTACCGGTTTGGCTCTGGCCGGTGTTGGACTGCTAGCATTCGCTATCGGTGGCCTAGCTGCAATGGCGGTGGCACCTCTCCTTGGTATGGCATTTTCTTCTGGGATCGACCAGCTGAATTCTGCTCTGGGACGCATGAATCCGACAATCGCGAGCTTCTCAATTGCAGCAACCACTTTAACCACGGTTGCTACAACACTGGGAACTAGCGTTAGCACGGCATTCAACAGCATTACCATGGCCATCGCATCCTGTATTCCAATGATCCTAGCGTCATGTGTGATGTTCCAAACACTCGGAACCACAGTTGTTCAGAACATCGTCTCTGGACTGCAGGCCGCAACCCCGCAGATTAACATCGCACTGACGACGCTCGTCATGACTCTGTTCACGACGTTCGTTAGTCGTATGGCGCTCGGACAACCTATGGTTTACGCAGGTATGCTCGCACTGGCTGGCCATATTTCGCTGGCACTCACTCGCGTCACAGGTATGGTCCGAATTGCTATCAACAGTCTAGTCATGGACATGTTGAGTGCGCTGTCGTCCGGTCTTTCCAACCTCAGCAATTCAGTATATGCATCTGCAATGCAGACCGGTTACTGGATGGCTGAAGGTCTCCGCATTGGTTTCACAAACCAGCGAGGAGCCTTGGTGGAGATGGCTCGTTCAACAGCCGCAGCAATGCTCGCAGCCGCTAACTCGGAACTCCAAGTCCACTCTCCTTCTAAGGCCTTCATGCGCACAGGTTACTGGGCGGCTAAGGGTCTTGAGATTGGGTGGACCGACACGGCAGTTAAGGCTGTAGACGCGGTGTCTCGCACCGCAGAGGAGTTCAACGAGGCGTTCAGCGACATCATCTCGTCCATTGACATGGATGAGATCTCCGATGACATTAACCCTGTCATCACACCGGTCCTTGACCTCTCTGAGGCTAAGGCCGGAGCTGACGATCTCCGATCTATGTTCGGTAAAGAGTCCTTCCGTGGCGTTCAGAACGCTGCGTCCGGGATCAATACTCGAACTTCTGATCAGAGTAGTCAAAATGGCAGTCAGAAGACTGTCGTGTTCAACCAGTACAACAACTCACCGAAGGCTCTGTCCGAAGCCGAGATCTATCGGCAGACGAAGTCTTCAATCTCTAGGATTGCAAGAGTATGATCTACACCATTGTCGCGACAAACGACAAAGGTGACTCGGTTGAGCTGGACCTGGCCAATCCCTGGGCCGGAGGCATCGCAGTAGTTGGTGCTTCCGGCTTGGGGCCGGCCGACGGTACGATCAACACAGTCAACTTTGCCACATCAGACGGAGCCCTCTTCAATTCGTCGAGAATCAAGTCTCGAGATATCGAGCTGAATCTCAAGTTCCTAGGCTCCGACATCGAAGCAGTACGACATCGTCTGCTTCGTTATTTCCGCGTTAAGCATCCAATTACGCTTGACTTCATTACAGACTATCGACACACCTACATTACAGGTCATGTCGAGAAGAACGAGATCGACATCTTCTCCAACAGTGAGGGCGCAGACATCACAATCGTGTGTCCGAATCCGTTCTTCAAGCTTCGAGATCCTGCCAAGGGCAAGAACTCGGTTCGATTCACAACGTCTACCCCGTCGTTCGAGTTCGAATTCCAAGACCCTCAAGCGCAGTCACCAACACTTGTTTTCGGTGAGATGACTTCGACCGGGGAAACCATCATAGTTTACGAAGGCGACGCTGACGCATCTACGATCGTAGATATTCAGTTCCTAGGTCCGGCTACAGGATTGAAGCTTTACAACACGACAACCCAAACTCGTATCAACATCGATACTAACGAGATTTCTAGACTTTTCGGATCCACTATCAAGGCCGGAGACCGTCTAAGTATCTCTTCAGGTGTCGGTGACAAGTATGTAAAGGCATATCGTGACGGTAAGGTTTACAATGCTTTGAGTGCTCTTGATAGGGACTCTGATTGGATTTTCCTCACTCCTGGGGATAATCTGATTACGGTCCGAGCCGACACCGGCATCGACAACGTATCAGCCATCATTTCCTTCGAAAACCTCTACGAAAGTATCTGATATGGAATTCCGTGTTCTAGACGAAAACTTCAATCAGGTCCATATTCTGGATGATTTCAAGAGTGCTATCTGGACTGATCGGTTCTTCGAGGCAGGAGACTTCACCATCAAGCTGCCTCTAACCGGTAGAAACCAATTCGAGATCCACATTGGACGATATGTGTGGAGCTCCCTGTCGAATCGGATCATGATGATCGAAAAGATCGTCATCGAGTCCTCCGCAGATGACGGTTCGATCATGACCATTTCTGGACGCAGTCTGGAATACCTCATGGCTCGACGAATCATCTGGGGTATGCGTAGATTGCGCACGAGTCTCCACGAAGCCATCCGTGTCATGCTGGTTGAGAACATGATCAATCCGTCGGATCCCGAGAGGGCCATGAGTTGGCTCACGTGGGAATCTAACAACGTTGGTAAGATGGCTAAGACCTGGGTGGACGTTCAGTACACGGGTGATAATCTCTACACCGCAGTGACAGAACTCATTTCCAAACACCATGTAGGGATCGCGTTCCTGTACGATGGTCCTGGAAAAATTCGAGTACGTCTCGAAGAGGGTGTAGATCGATCCTACAACCAGAACACCAACCCATTTGTCGTGTTCTCCCCAAAGTTCGACAATCTCATCTCCGGTCGATACGCTTCGGACATCACCAAGTTGAAAACGGTCGCTCTAGTGGGTGGTCCTGGTGAGGGATCGGATCGAAAGTATGAAACCGTATCCAGTGGAGCAACTTCCGGGTGGGCTCGACGCGAAGTGTTCATCAACGCCTCATCGGTTCGCGATAAGGATGAGGACAACAAAGCAATTCCGGAGGCTACCGTCAGGGCAAACCTCCGTGAAGAAGGCACCTCAAAGCTAAACAAGTCTGAGAATCAACACCTGATAGAATTTGATGGCGAGACGTCCGAACACACGATGTATGTGTACGGTACGGATTACCACATTGGAGATCTTGTGCAGATTCAGGACGCCAACGGCTTCAACGTGCCCACACGCCTCATCGAATTCATCCAATCTCAGGACAATTCAGAGGTTAAGTTCTACCCAACATTCAAACAAGATAGTACGAGTTCGTAGGAGTCAAAATGGCAGTAACTTCGGGATTCTTTAATTCTATCAACGGTGACCGAAAGTATAGTGCCGAGCAGTTTGGTGCTATCTTCGACGGCGTTATCGTGGATGGAGTATTCGCATCTGTCGGAGAAAAGTTTAGGGTCGTTCCTGCCGGTGGAAACACTGTCGAGATTGGCTCTGGACGAGCTTGGTTCCGACATGTGTGGATCTGGAACGATGCGCCTATTCGTCTGGATCTCAACCCGACAGATGTCCTCACTAACCGTATCGACACGATCGTTATCGAGGTTGATACCAGGACCCAGAACCGTCGAGCGACCATCAAGGTGGTCGAAGGCGATCGAGCAACCATCCCCCGTCGACGTAACATGATTCGAGATGGTGGTGTGTATCAGTACCCTATCGCAGATATCTACCGTAACTCGGGAGACCAGCAGATCCAGGATCGTCACATAACGTACCTTGTCGGTACTGGTGATACTCCTTGGGTGACCGGTCCTCTTACGACGATCGACGCGACTGATATTTTCAATCGCTGGAATCGGACCATGAACGAGCAGAAGGCAGAGGCACAGGCGGCCTATAACGAGGCCACTACAAACATGCGTAACGAGGCCTACGCCCTTCTCAACGATATTCAGGGTATGATCGGTGGCGATGCGGTTAGCGCTATGGCCGCCCAGATCATCGAACTGAAGCAGCGATTCGGCGATGACTCGAGTGGAACGGTCCGCTTCGACACGATCGAAGACCACAATGGTTCGTCGATTCTCGATTCTAACAGCCAGCCGATCCTCGGCAAGATCATTTACAGGAGGGCTTAATGTCACGAGTACGAGACCTACCTAAGGTGAATTCCGCGTCTGCGGGTGATTATATTCTCATTGACGGTCCTTCCGGAACTCGAGCGATGGCCGCAAACAAGCTCGGAGGACCTCCGAACCCTAGTTCTGCTAGGGCGTTTTCGTGGCCCGATCTTATTCGTCCGGGAGGACTCTCTCAGCGAAACAACATTGTTCGCATGGAGAATAAGGGTGTGTTCGACTCCCGAGCCGTGCAGGTCCTCAACGACCACTCATATTCCACACTCTTCCTGGGGGATTATTGGGACCTCCCAGGCGTGGGTAACATCGTCGTTGCGGGGTTCAATTTGGCTCCAGGGGTTTCTTCAGATCACGTTATCCTCGTGGTTATCCCCTACTCGAACCTCAGGGCGACCACCCATTCGGCAGCTACCGAAGCGGTTCGTGTGGGACAGATGATTACGAACAATCCGAGCTTCCGTGATCTTAAGACGAAGCAATCGACTATCAACCGCCCTGGTGGCGTTGTATGTCGAAACGCGCCGTTCTTCCCGCTGACACTCGCCGAGATCGGATACCCGAGTCCTCTGGAGGAGAACGTTACGTATATTCCGCTTCCCGGAGTGGTGTGCCACACCCCTTCGAGCGTATCGACGGCTTCTGTCATCGATTCGAAGCTGGTCTCCATCGGTCCGGATCGGACTCTGAACACTACAACTCTCCAGCCGGTGATCACTGGCATTATCACAGGATGATACTATGGCAAAGTTTGACGCATATCCTAAGGCGGACTCCGTTCTGCCCGACGACCTTCTGATCACGGATGGTACCCGAGGGACTAAGACAGTCAAGGCCTCCGAGGCCTTGTACAAGTTCCTCGAATCGGTTCCACAGATGCATAAGGTCATCTGGCGTGGTAAGAACCTCGGTAATCGCTACACGTCGGAACAGCAGGTGGCCGTGGCAAACGGTACTCTGACTGATATTTGGCTGGGCGACTACTGGGAGAAGGACGGTATCAAGTGGACGATCGTCGACTTCGAGGTTGCAAGTCAGTCGATGCAGGATCTACCTTCCACGTACCTGACTGTCATGCCCGACCAGAGCATCGCTACTGCAGAATTCCTGACTAGTGATACGAACGTCAACATGAAGGATACTCATATTTACAAGTATCTCGAAAGTTGGGTGGGATACAAGTTCGAAGAAGTGTTCGGCGCTTCTCATATCCTGGACCATTCGGTTGGCTTCGAAGGAGAATGGGTCGACGGATCGTGGGAGTCCATGCGTATCGGAGGACCTACCGGATACGAACGTCTTCGAAAGAAGATCGTACTTCCGAACGAAATCGATTGGTTTGGGTCTAGGGTTCTATCGACCTTCGCCAACGAACAGTGGTCTAACCAGTCCACATCAACTAGGCAGTTTGCAGCACTTCGAATGGGGTGGACTCCGAGACTACCTCAAAACGTCGGAATCTGGATCCATGCACGGTCCTCCGCGCGATATTACGGATGCATCAAGCGAAACGAGGGCGTCGTAATGGATGTCGGAACCAAGCAGCAGGGCGTGTGTCCGTACGTCTTCGTGCGGTGACATATTTGTAGAGAAAGGGGCTATATTTATGGACCCATGGATGCAAGTCCTACTCTCGGTTGTGGTAGCTCTCATTTCTTCAAACGGTATCTGGCTGTATTTCAGCAAGAGATCCGACAAGAATGACGCCCATACTAAGCTGATGCTTGGGCTTGCTCATAACCAGATCATTGAGCAGGGTATGCTCTACATCGATCGTGGTTACGTTACCAAGGACGAATACGAGGACTTCGTGAAGTACCTATATTCGCCTTATGCAGTCTTCGGAGGCAATGGCCTAGCGGAGAAGATTTTCAAGGAGGTCACCAACCTCCCTATTCGTCGAAAGGAAGACGATGACTGACAAGGTTTACAACATCCTCAAGTACTGCGCGCTGGTAGTGGTGCCGGCGTTTGGTACTTTCTACACGACGGTGGCATCTCTTTGGGGATGGCCTCACGTCATGGAGGTCAGCGGGACGATTCTGGCGTTTGACACCCTTCTGGGTGCGTTCGTCGGTATTTCCTCTGCTCGGTACCAGCCGGCAGTGGATGGGGTCCTTCACGTTAACCCCAACACCCAGGAAACGTATGCTGCACTCACCACTCCTACTGACACGGTTATCTCGAACGGCACAATGCTTCTGAAGGTGCAAGAGAGTCCTGACATGTGACGCAAGGAAAACTAGGGGCATAATGAGATCTACAGAAAGGATATCTCATGACCGATGAAAACCTCACCCTCGACGACATCGAGCAAGACCTCATCAATCAAGTTTTCAGCATGGATGCTGACGATCCCAAGACTACCATCGCAATCGACAACCTCAAGACGATCCATCAGATCAACGAAAAGCCCGACCCGGTTTCTCGTCGTCTGATCCCGTCTGGAGATTCGATCGTCGGTGCAGTCTGTTCGATCGCAGGCATCCTGACTGTGCTTAATTATGAGCAACTGCGTCCGCTTGCGTCTAAGGCTGTCGGATTCATCACTAAGATCCGCCTCTAGACCAAAAACTTAAGGACTCCTAAAAAACAGGGGTTCTTAAGTTTTTCGCAGGTTTTACAAGGGCTATGATGAGAAGACATACAACTCTGAAAGGCCTTGCCATGTTCGAAATCATGTTCACTATATTCATCGTCCTCATCTGCCTGCGGCCGAGGAATATTCTGTTCCGATGGATGCTCATGCGACTCTTCACGGTTTGATCCGAACTCTCATAGCCCGCAAGGGTTATGAGATTTTCGCATATTTTGCAGGGGCTATAATGAGACTACTACCTACCGAAAGGTCCCATCATGTCCATTGTAATCATGCTGTTTATCGCACTGATTTGTTTTCTGATGTACCGCGACTACAAGGCCGAACATCGTTTCTATCTGATTCGAGAAGCGGTCAACAAAGCTTGCGACAACGCAGATCCAGATCTGAACCACGATACACTCGATGAGCTCATCACGGATATTTTGCACGCCATGTACGACTAGCTCACAGCTCATAACCCGCAAGGGTTATGGGTTTTTCGCACAATTTACAAGGGCTATAATGAGAAGACATACAACTCTGAAAGGAACTCTCATGACCCTCAAGAAGTCCCAGATCGCCTTCATTGCTCTCGGTAGCATCGCCGCTTCCGGCATCCTCACCTTCGCCATCCAGAAGGGTATGGAAGCCTACTACGGCCCTGAGTACCGTGATCTCTGCAAGATGTATCGCGATATCGCCCGCGGTCGCTGACCACCATCAGACCAATCCAACTCAACCCTATAACCCCTAACAAGGGTTATAGGTTTTTCACATAGAAGGAGCAACTATGTTCAACGGACCCGAACCCATTCACCGATACGTCAAAGTGGTATCTTTTGACGAACTCTGCGTTCTCCTGCAGAGGCTACAGCCAAACGGATGGGCAGTCTACGGAGACACCCTCGAAAAGCCCATACTCGAGGCGCTCGCCAACCAAGCCGGAAGTAGCTTTTCCAGCACGGGTGGGAGCCTACAGATCGAGACTCGTCCTGTCGAGTTTGCGTTTGAACCCACCTTCCAGGTTGACTACCGTTTGACGCGAGGCGAGCAGGTAGTCTCCAAGAAGCTTATGACGACAGACCCGGACTTCGAGTTCTACAACAACCAGGGCGTTAAGGAGGTCCTGTCTTGGCAGGAATGGGATACCCCCGGACCCACTCATGTCATCCTCCCCCAGCGCCTTATTCACACGGATGTACCTGAGATTTTTGATGTGAACGTCATGTTCATCCGAGACGGTTGGAAACTCGCGACTGTCAAAACCAAGGCCCTCACGGCGCCTATTTTCGTGTGTAGCGTGGAAGGTCTTTACAATGTCGAGTGAGGTCGAAGGTCTCGAGAACCTAAACAGGATCCTCGAACTACCACTCGGTAGTAAGTTCGGGATGTTTGTAGACGGTAGTATGAACTCATTCAAGGTCGCTGGCTATCTCGACAGGGTCGCCAAAGCGTCTGGAGACCCGTTCAACGTCGCCACAGTCATGATCCCGTCATATCCGTTGGTGCGTATGACTCACACAGATACTAGCCGAGACATCGTGTATGAGGATCCCGATACTGGTCTTATGCGTGTACTATACGAATGGGACCTGAAAGGTATTATCAAAGGAGTACCGTGGCGTCTTAATCGTGCAGCAATCCTCCCCCGATATCTATACGATGTAGGGTGCGCACCCTGCTTCGACGCCTGCTTCGTATTTATCGATCGTCCGGTGGGGTCCATCGTTACCGAACATACGGAGCAGGATCGCACTGAATCGTTCTTTGTCAGCATGAACGAACTCAACAACACCAAACTCTGAAAGGAGAGCTATAATGCTCACGCTCATTTTCCTGTTCCTCGTCATGATCGGCCTCCTGGTCTTCCTCACGATCTGGGACACCGTCACCAACTCCAAGCTACTCGCAGGTGGTATTCTTGGCTTCTTCCTTGCAAAGCTGCTCAACAAGCGTAAGGAAGACAAGTGAGTAGCGATACTCTGATGTGGGTTGCGGTGGGGCTATGGGTCATGGTCCCCATCGTAACCATTTTCTACCTACTGAATCGATAACCAAAGGAGAAGCACATGATCAACATCGATTTCAAGACCTATGGGCGTCTTGCAGGCGCCTTCATCCGCAACAACTCTCAGGTTATTCTCGCGGCGTCTGCGCTCGCGGGAGTCATCAGCACGGCCATTACCTCCGGTAAGGCGCACGTCAAGGCGATGGATCTCCTGCGAGAGGAGTTCCCTGAGGGAGGGTACAAGTTCACGGATGCACTCCGTCTGACGTGGACCTGCTACCTGCCGGCGGCTATTTCCATCACGGCTACCTCTGCTGCCATTATCGGTGGTACGGTCCTCAGCGAGCGTCGCTACGCGGCTATGGCTGCTGCCTACACCGTCTCTCAGGACGTCCTCGAGAAGTACGAGGATCGCGTCAAGGAGCTGACGGGTAAGAAGGGAACCGACACCCGCTCGGCAATCGCCAAGGATATTATCGAGGAAAACCTCGAGCGTCCGGAGAACAAGAGCGTGATCATCACGGGTGAGAACGTTCTTATTTCCGACTCGTACTCTGGCAGGGTCTTCCCCTCTACCATCACGAAGGTTCAGAAGGTCCTCAATCAGATCAACTCCGATCTGATCAACGGTATTTCCTCGGTCTCTCTAAACGAGGTCTACCAGTGCCTCGGACTGGAGCAGATCTCGATGGGTGACGAGCTCGGATGGTCCAACGGCACCACGATCGAGGCTGAATTCACCCCAACGATGCTCGCCGATGAGTCTCCGGCTCTTCTCATGGCGTTCAAGCCTACTCCCGTGACCGACTGGTTCTGTCACCAGTACTGATCCGCAAGAAAAACATGTCCTATAATGAGACATATTCACAACTCTGAAAGGAACTCTCATGTCCAACAAGCAGGATGACGTCATCGACCTCGAAGACTACACCAAGGACAATTCTCCCATCATTTCTTTCAATGTCCCGAAGATCAAGCGCCTCGCTAAGAAGGCCCTCCCGTACGCTATTGCCGGTACTGTTACCGTCGCAACAGCTCTGGTGGCCATGATGCTGAGCCCTGACGATTCGACAGACGCTGGAAGCTCTGACGAGACTCTCCCCGAATTCATCGAGTTCGACACCGTCGAAACCCCTGTCGTTGAAGAGACGACTGAAGACTGAGTACTCTCAGCGCCCTAACCCCTAAACTGGGGTTAGGGTTTTTTCATTTCTAGAAAGGAACCATCCCAATGCAGAAGATCACTGTCCAGTACGAAAACTTCGATGGCGAGACCGTTTCGGAAGACCTCTACTTCCACCTGAACGTGAAGGAGATTCAGGAAATGGAATCCTGGTCCCCTTCCCTCACGGAGCGTATCGCTCAGATCTCCAAGACCCAGGACGGTCACGCTGTCTTTAACCTTATTCGCGAGGTCATCGAGACTGCGTACGGTGAGCGTTCTGAGGACGGCAAGCGTTTCGTGAAGACGCCCCAGATCAAGGAGAACCTCACTCAGGGTCTGGCATACGACAACCTCATCGTCGGTCTCATCGATGGGAGCATCGACATGGATAAGTTCATCAAGGGTCTTATTCCCTCGAAGGTCCTCGCGATGGCTAAGACCAACTCCGAAACCGACAAGAAGGGTCTGGAGAACTACCTGGTCGAACACAACGTGGATCCGGAGTTCGCTGCCAAGGCGAGCGAGGAATTCCAGAAGATCGGCGAGTCGCAGGAGTAACCTGGGTTATAATGAGACCTAAGCAACTCTGAAAGGAATTCGTATGAATACGTTCTCCCCCGCAAACGTCGCCGGAATCGCCGCATCATTTTGTTCTGGCGTGGTATTTCGCACGGCTCTCAAGTCAGTACTGATTGGTGCTGCTCCGATTAACCCCGTCGTGAGTTTTATCGGTATCAACGCCCTATCACTGGTTCTTGAGAATCATGTGAGCCGCGCCACTTCAAGTTCGGTGCAGGAGATGGTCGACGTTTACAAGAAGACGTCCCAGAAGGTTTCTGAACAAGAAGAAGCCTGATCTCAAGCCCTAGGCCCTCTGTAATATTACAGGGGGCTTAGGGTTTTTCTTTTGAAGGAGTATCATGAACGTACCCACGCGTCCTGAAGGCGCTTATCCGGGTAACTCGGACCGGTCCAAGGAGAAGAAAGATATTACTCCGGTGGCCAAGGCTCGAGTAAAGCGAGAATCCACCGCACGAAAGGTCGTCGGCGAGATTATCCGCGAAGACGCTCGAAGCGTCGGTGAGACTGTTCTCTGGGATGTAGTCATCCCTACGGTCAAGAACCTTATTTCCGATACCGTTACTCGGGGCATCGAATCGATGCTCTATGGAGGTGACTCTCGTCCTCGGTCTAGGAACTCATATTCCGATTATTCGGGGTATTCTCGCCCAAAAAGCAGTCGAGATCGTCCCGCTGAAAGGCGCGAACGACGGTCTGCTCGACACGCCGAACCCGAGCGTAACGAGATCATTTTCGACAGCCGGTCTGACGCCAACGACGTCATCGATCGGATGAGCGATCTCATCGACCAGTACTGCCAGGCATCTCTGGCCGATCTCAACGCACTCATCGGTGCGTCTTCCAACTTCATTGACGATAACTGGGGATGGACCGACATGGGTTCATTCGATGTTCGTCAAGTCCGAGACGGGTTCATGCTCACCCACGATGAGCCCCAGTATCTCAAGCAGCGCTAATATTCAATCACAACTCTGAGAGGACATCATGTCTATTTTCCACAATGTTGCACGTGTCGTTGTCAAGCACGCTCCCACCATTCTCACGGGTGCCGGCACTGTTGGTCTCGTCGGTACTGCTGTTCTGGCAAGCCGAGCCACTCTGACCTACAAGGAACTCATCGCAGACGAGGTCATGGTCATCACGGATGGCCCCAACCTCATGAAGCGCAACGAGCACTACACTGAGGATGAGTTCCGTAAGGACCGTATCGTCTGCTACAGCCGCATCGTCACGAAGACCCTTAAGCACTACGCTCCCACGATCGCTCTGGGTGTGGCTTCGGTCGCTGCCTTCTGGTGGAGTCACTCGATTCAGTCGAAGCGTATTGCCGGCCTCGCAGCAGCGTACACCGCTCTGGACGCTTCCTACCGCAAGTACAAGAAGTCGGTGGCTTCCGTCATTGGCGAGGAGTCCATGAAGAAGGTTGAGGAGAAGATCCTCGACGACGTCGTGTTCACGGACGAACCGTTCGAGTACGACAAGATGGCTGAGTCCGTTATTCCGGAGTACTCGCCTTACGCCCGCATCATCGATGAGACTTCCAGCGTCTGGGACCCGAGCGACGACATCACTGAGCTGAACATCCACGCTCAGCTCAGCTACATGAACGATATTCTCCACACTCGCGGATACCTGTTCCTGTCCGACGTCTATGACGCTCTTGGTATCCCGCGCACTCCTGCTTCGCAGGTTGTGGGCTGGCTCTGGAAGAAGGGTGAGGGTGATCACTACGTGTCCTTCGGCGATATCGAGGGTCACCGCATCAAGTTCTGGGATAACTCTCGCCGCCGTGAGGTTGCCAATTACCTGCTGGACTTCAACGTGGATGGAGAGATCGTCAATGAAATCTGAAATCTTCATTTCCTTCGCAGCGGGGCTCGTCACGGGTGCCGCAGTCGCATATCTTCTGATCACCGATCGTCTTCAGCGCAAGATGGATCAGGAGCTCGCCGAGCAGGAGAAGGAGTACCGCGAGAACATCGACTATATTACGGAGCTTCACAAGAAAGAAGAGCTCCGAGGTCGCGATGAGCGTCCTACTACGGTCGAACCGGGCAAGCGGGAGATCTCCGACTTTGAGATCCTCGATCTACAGACCTTCCAGGAAGGAATGCTCGGCTACGAGTTCTTCGAAGTCGACTGCTACGTCAACGATAATGTGGTGGCCGACGATAACGGGAACCGAATGAAGGAATCCGCCGAAGAGCTGATCGGTTCTGAAGCCATGAAGAGCGGTGGCGCCTATGGTGCCGATCCTCATGACGTTTTTGTGAGGAATCACAAGCTTCGCATGGACCTTCATGTGCATCTTCTCGATAGCGACTGGGTCGAAGATGTCGACTGGCCAGGGTACTACTACACCGGAGACGACGATTCCGAATGATCACAGGAGAGGGATATTTCGAATACCTTCTCCGACTTGTCGGCGCAGATTACCTTCGCGATCAATGTGAGGTCCTTCATGAGGTCGCATTTCAGTGGTGGATTCCGCTGGACGGTAATCTTGAGTCCGATGGCAAAGCACTCCGCGATTACTACGAGTACGAGACTGGTTACGTATATGACGGTGACGACCCGATTTACGCAACCATGCTCGAGGTTCTCGTAGCTCTCGCTAGCAAAATGGATGCAACTATTGGTGGTAGGGACGACACTCCTGCCACCGCGTTTAGGGTTCTGATGAGGAACCTCGACATTGACTACAATACCGACAGCGAAACCATTAGCGCTACGGTTCGCGATATTGTAGAACGGAATTACGACCGGTTTGGCCGCGGTGGTGTATTCCCGAATCGTCGAGGCCTCATCGACCCGGCGCAAACGTCGCTTCTTGACCAGCTATACATGTGGTGCGTTCAGGAGAAGTATATTATCTAGGAGAAGCAGTGGATTTCGTTACCCCGCGCCAGCGGGCTTCGAAGAATGGGGTTGTGGAGATCTACCCCGACTTTAGGGTCGCAAGGTCTACCGATATCCTCGTTCAGGGAGGCTCATTCGTGGCCGTGTGGGACGAGGAGAAGGGTCTATGGAACACAGATGAGTTTCGAGTCGTCGAACTCATCGACAAGGAGCTTCGTGACTTCGCGAAGACTCTCGAGGGTTCCTATCAAGGCGGTACGCGGTTTCAGTTCCTGGGGGATTACGCCTCTAAGAGCTGGACTGCATACCGCAACTGGATTTCGTCCATGCCGGACACAACTCGTCCCTTGGACCGGAAACTCACATTCGCGAACACTGAGGTATGCAAGGAGTCCTACGCGACTCGTCGTCTGCCTTATGCGCTCGCGGAAGGATCTCATGACCATTGGGATCGTCTTATTTCCACGCTGTACGACGAAGACGAGCGCCGTAAGATCGAATGGTCTATCGGTGCCATTGTCACGGGTGCCTCCCGCACTCTCGACAAGTTCGTCGTGCTGTACGGCAAGCCTGGATCTGGTAAGTCGACACTCATCAATATTCTGATGCAGCTCTTCGAGGGCTACTACACAGCGTTTGATGCAGCGTCTCTCGCCAAGTCCAACAACGCGTTTGCCGCGTCGGCATTTAAGACGAACCCGATCGTCGCATTCCAGCACGATGGCGATCTGAGTCGTATTGACGACAATACTCAGCTTAACAGCATTATTTCTCACGAAGAGATGCAGGTTAACGAGAAGTTCAAGCCCGTCTATACGACTCGGATCGACTCATTTCTGTACATGGCTACCAACAAGCCGGTACAGATCACAGATGCCCAGTCTGGTATCATCCGACGTCTGATTGATATTTCGCCCACCGGCAACAAGATCCCTCCTACGGAGTATCGTGAGTTGATGGACGGAATCTCTCGAGAGCTCGGTGCCATTGCATATTACTGTGCAGAGGTCTTCGAGAGTCTCGGCAAGACGTACTACAAGGACTATCGTCCGATTCAGATGATGTACAAGACTGATGTGTTCTACAACTTCGTGGAGGACTCATATTTCGAGTTTGAGAGCGCCGAGTACGTGACTCTCAAGGCTGCGTATGAGACCTACAAGCGATATTGTGAACAGGCGTCTGTACAGTACGTACTTCCGCTTCACCGGTTCCGTGAGGAACTGAAGAACTATTTTACCGGTTTCGAGGAACGCACTCGAATCGAAGGTAAACAGTACCGAAGCGTATATTTCGGATTCAAGAAAGATAAGTTCGCTCAGGCAGAACTCGTTGAGAATCCCGAATCGAAGTACACCATCGAGCTGAAGGAATGCCCCAGCGTCATCGACGAGCTATATGCGGATTGCCCTGCGCAGTATTCAAAGGACGGCAAGCCGGCTAAGCGATGGGATGACGTTACAACAACTCTGAAAGATATCGACACAACCAAGGAACACTATGTTCAGATACCTGAGAACATGGTTGTTATTGACTTCGATCTTAAAGATCCAAGCGGTAACAAATCTCGTGAGCGAAACTTGGCAGAAGCGTCCAAGTGGCCTCCGACATACACAGAAACGTCCCGTTCTGGCGGAGGAATTCACCTCCACTACCGCCTGGGCGATCCAGCTGCCGAGTACGCTAAGGAATTCGCTCCGGGAATCGAGATCAAGCGATTTACCGGAAAGACCGCACTCCGACGCAAGTACACCGTCTCCAATGAGGCGGTCGTTGCGATGGCACCAGAAGATCTACCTCGAAAGTCTCCAAAAGTGATTCGCGAAGACGTAGTCAAGACAGAGCAAGGTCTTCGAAACCTTATTGCTCGGAACCTCCGTAAGGAGATCCATCCAGGGACCAAGCCTTCGGTGGAGTTCATCAAGAAGATTCTCGATGATGCTTCCGCAAGTGGTTTGGTGTACGACGTCACGGATGCGAGGAATTCCATCATTGCATTCGCGATGCGATCGACACACCACGCTCAGTACTGCTTGAAGCTGGTCCAGCAGATGAAGTTCAAAAACGACTCGGAAGAACCAGTGGCTCCAGTCGCTGACGGAGACATCTATTTCTTCGACATCGAGGTGTTCCCGAACCTCTTCGTGATCTGTTACAAGAAGCGTGGTGATAAGAACAAGATGCGTCTTATCAACCCCACTGCTGAGCAGGTCAAGACTCTGCTGGGCGCCAAGTTGGCGGGCTTCAACAACCGTCGCTATGACAATCATATTATCTACGCGGCAACGTTGGGGTACAACAACAAGGAACTCTACATGGTCTCGAAGAGGATCATCGAGAAGAGCCCGAACTCTTATTTCTCCGAGGCATACAATGTCTCGTACGCGGACATCTACGACTTCTCTTCGAAGAAGCAGAGTCTGAAGAAGTGGGAGATTGAGCTTGGCCTGAAGCACCAGGAACTCGACCTTGACTGGGATCAGCCGGTCCCGGAAGAGTTGTGGGACACGGTGGCGGATTACTGCGACAACGACGTGGATGCCACGGAGGCAGTATTCGAGCACCTCCAGGACGACTGGACTGCCCGTCAGATGTTGGCCCGTATTTCCGGGCTCACAGAGAATCACTCCACGAACTCACACACATGTCGAATCATTTTCGGCACAGAGAAGAACCCTCAGAAGGATTTCGTCTACACGGATCTTTCGGAGATGTTCCCGGGGTACCACTTCGACGGTTTCAAGTCCACATATCGTGGAGAGGTGACTGGCGAAGGCGGCTATGTCTACGCAGAGCCAGGTATTCACCACAACGTGGCTCTACTGGATGTTGCGTCGATGCATCCGACGTCTCTCGAGCAGCTGAACCTGTTTGGGCCCTACACCCAGCGATTCAGTGACATCAAGAAGGCACGTATCCTGGTAAAGCATAATGAGCTCGACAAGCTCGAAGGTCTCTTCGATGGAGCGCTTATGCCGCTTATTCAGGAAGGTGTCGACACGAATGCCTTGGCGTTTGCTCTGAAGATCGTTATCAACTCTGTATATGGTCTGACGAGCGCTAAGTTCGACAACCCCTGCAAGGATCCGCGTAACGTCGACAATATTGTCGCGAAGCGTGGAGCCTTGTTCATGATTGACCTCAAGCATTACGTGCAGGAGGAGCTTGGTTACACCGTCGCTCATATTAAGACGGACTCAATTAAGATCCCGAATGCCACGCCTGAGGTTATTCAGGCTGTCATCGACTTTGGTAAGAAGTACGGCTACGACTTCGAGCACGAGGCGACATATGATCGTATGGCGCTCGTGAACGATGCAGTCTATATTGCCAAGTATGATGAGGAGCACGGCAGCGGTTGGACAGCCACGGGTGCTCAGTTCGCCCATCCGGTGGTGTTCAAGTCCTTGTTCGGCAAGGAGGAGATCACGCCGAATGACTACGCTGAGACTCGAGCAGTACAGACTGCCATATACCTCGATTTCAACGAGGCGAACCCCGATGACCACTACCTGCATTTCGTGGGTAAGGTCGGACAGTTCGTCCCCGTCAAGTCTGGCTGTGGAGGGGGTATCGCTTTACGCAAGAGCGCTAACGGCGATATCAAGGACGCAGTCAACGGCACCAAGGGATATCGTTGGAAAGAGGCGTCAGTCGTTCTGGGCCTCAATCATATCTCAGAGATCGATACTCGGTACTCCGAGGATCTCGTGGAGAAGGCTCGAGAACAGATCGAACAGTTCGGTTCTTATGAGGAGTTCGTAGCATGACCTCATTTCTGCTAATGGGTATGACGGCCGCTATTACGTGGGCCTTAACCAATGCCTATTGGTCCGACCGAAACCAAACAGAGATCACCGATCTCTGGACTGCATTTTACAAGGAGATGCAGCAAGTTCGCACGAAGGAGCGTACACGAATTGAATCACTACGAAAAGCAGAGGGAAGAACTTCAGCTTCTGCACGATCAGGCTCTCGATAGGTTAGACGAATTCGCAAATGAGTACAGTGTCAGCGACGGCACTGTCTACGCGATTCATATGGACTTCGAACGGGCCTTCGGGAAGCTGAAGCAGATCCATCAGTACAAAGGCGAGATCAATGAGCTCGAAAAATACCCAACGTCTGAGTGACGGGTCGATCTGGTTGAATAGCGGGTGGCATATCTTCCCGATTGACATCGAGGCCTTGGGTGTCGAGCGTCAGATCATCGCCGAGAAGAAGACCTGCAAGCACATGTGTTACGTCAAGGAGACGTATGAGCTGAGCACGTACCGATCTCGCAAGGGTAACGTCTACCCCTCTCTCATTCATCGCCGTAAGTCCTACAACACGCAGGGCCGGCGCGATGAGCAAGAATCCATCGAGCGCTGTATTTCGGCACCGCAGACTGAGGACGAAACCCTCACTCGGTTCCTGGGTACCGCATACCAACTCACATTTGCAAACTGAAACAACTCACGGAAAGAGGCCTACTATCATGGCAAACCCCCGACTCGAAAACATCATCCTCGAAAACACCCGCATTTTCTTCAGGAACTTCAGCGGTCAGCCCGACAAGTACAACCGCACGGGAGCTCGTACCTTCGCTTGCGAGGTTCCGCCGGAGTTCGCAGCACAGATGGAGGCTGACGGTATCAACGTCAAGTACTCCAAGGATGTTGACGGCAACCCGGACCGCGAACGCCCGTATATTGCGGTGAAGGTTCGCTTCGACGTCAAGCCGCCTAAGATCTTCATGGTTGAGGATGGCGTCAAGACCCTGCTGTCTGAGGAGACCGTCGGTGTCCTGGATTCCGCGGACATTGTCCGTGCGGATCTGGTGATCACACCTGTCTTCTACGACGTGAACGGCAACACCGGTTTCTCGAACTACCTGAAGACCGGCTACATCACCATCGAAGCTGACGAGTTCGCATCTCGTTATGCTGACATGGAGACGCGATGAAATTCGTCGTCTGGTACGATGTCTGGCTGAAGGGCGAGGAGAAGGACACGAGTCTTCCTTCTCGCCCAACGGTCTGGACTACTTTCGATACCGCGAAGGAAGCCCAGCAGCACGTCGCACGACTCGCTAATCGTGCATTTCTCGATGGTCGAACCATCTCAATTACTATTTCCCCCGAGGACTAACCATGGATGATATCCGATGGAATGCCCAAGTCTGTCATGGCAATGACGAAGACGGGTATACCGAAAGCGCGGTCACATTCGACACGCGCGATGAAGCCCTCCAGTTTGTCGAGGATTACCTCGAGGAGCTGGATGCCGCTTGTGAGACGCAGGCGGCAAACAATGGCGTTATTCGCATCTGGAGTAGCGCCGCAACCCAACTGATTGAACTGTAGGAGGTTCACATGACAATCATGAATCAGATCAAGGAGCTCGAGGACGGCCGCGTCACCGTTCCGATTTTCAGTGAGTCTACCGTCGAGGATCTTTTCCGACCCACTCTCGCAACTGTCGACAAGATCGGCTTCGAGGTCGAGTATCGTCGTGAAGCCGGTCAGGAGCAGGGTGGTGACTACCGCATCATGCTCTTCATCGGCGATTGTCGAGTCGAGACGACCGATCCGAAGGATATCGTCTTCGGTACGTGGTACCCGCGTGGTGGTAAGGGCTGGGCTGAGACTCTTGCTCAGCAGGGCGAAAACCGTTCTGAGACGGTCCTCAAGATTCTCGGCGCCCCCGACTATCTGCAGACCGCGAAGATGGGCACCCCGGCCTACAACGAGCTCATGAAGGGCTACAAGATGGATTCCATGTCCGCTTCGCCCGATGGACCGATGTGATCTGAATGGCTCTACATCTGCAAACCTGGGTCAAGAAGTCCACTGGAGTCGATGTCGTGGAGGTCTCGCTCGAGGACTTCACTGATATCGTGGGGTGGGTTGGTCAGGGTGGTCGACTCACCATCCAGAAGTCAGGCCAGACACTCGTCGAGGTCTATGTCAACGGTGAGACCGCCTCTGTCGGACACCTCATCGTCAAGGATGGTGATAACTTCTATATCACCACCGAACCCAAACTCAAGGAATTCTACAACGAGAAGTGACCAGAAAGGTCCGAAGAAGCATGTCTGTTCGTTACATTTTCCCCAACCATCCGTACGTAGGTTACAGTCTGCACGACGTTGACTGGATTGCTGAAAACCTTGCAGAAGGGTGGCATATCTCTGCCCTCTGGAACAACGTTGACTGCAAGGCAGTCGTTGAGCTCGTCAAGATCTACAACGAGGATGAGTGCTGGCATTTCTTCCATAACCCGGAGGAACAGTGGCTTATTCTCACGGAAGACGGTGTTCCGTTCGATTTCTTCGAATCGCAGACTGACATGGAGGTGGCGGCTCGAGAGCTTGCCGAATTCCGTACGGGGCGTGTAACAGCAGTACATACCGAAACGGCCATTCAGAATGCGGGTAAATACCGTTTTCTGAAGTAGCATTCCTTGGCCCCTGGAGGTCCTTCGGGATCTTCAGGGGCACCCCAAACAACTCTGTTCTCAAGAAGCGAAAACTAAAAGGAGCAATCATGGAAACTGGAACCTACGTATTCCGATCCGGCAAGTACATCGGATACCCCGTCAAGGATTTCATCAATCTCACAGCCAATCTGAATCCTGCTTGGTCTGTTAAGAGAGAGTACGAGACCGCCTGTCAATCGGTAGTCAAGAACACGTTCTCGATTTTCGACAATGCGGGACAGCTTTGGTATGAATTTTCTCATGTCGGAGACCAGTACGTGGCGATTGATCGAAACGGGATTCCCCACGAAGCCTACGACTCTCATACGCAGATGACCCGAACCGATATCGGTATGTTGTCGTCGGTTCAATACTAGAATACTAGGTAGGCCTTGGAGGTCCTTCGGGATCTTCAAGGCCTACTTGGGTTCTCTTTTTTCGAAGGAGTTATGATGGGTTGGACAACTCATTACAAGTACACAAACCTCCAGGCACATCCCGACGGTCGGGTTCGTCTGACCGATTCTCTGCGTGAGCTTCCATATCAGGATGTCAAGGGAACGCGCTACGTCAAGTTCCGCCATCAAGGAAGAGTGAAGACCAAGACGGTTGCATCGATCGTCTTCGAGACATTCCGTAAGCGTAGGGTCGGAGATGGTCTGTACGTCTGCCATAAGAATGGGGACTGTACTGACAACTCGATCCAGAATCTCGTGCCTGGGGATCGTGCGTATTCCAGGAAGTCATATGCACGGAGGGACGAGAAGATTCTTATCGATCACGATGAGGAATTCGAAGTATTTTTCGACAGATTGGTTGACTAATGGTCAAGTTGCATCCACACCAAGAAGAAGCCTTAGAGCGCCTGAAAAGTGGCAAGGTGCTTATGGGTGGTGTGGGATCGGGAAAGTCGCTTGTAGGCGCTTCCTGGGCCCTTAAACAGCCTAATTCCGGGGGTATTGTAGTCATCACTACGGCACGGAAGAGGGACAGCCTTGAATGGGTTGGGGAGTTTGCGATGGCAGGCTCTGGAATGGAAGGAATCACGGTTGATTCATGGAATAATATTGCTAAGTATTCTGACGTTCGCAATAGTGTGTTCATTTTTGATGAGCAGCGAGTAGTCGGAAGTGGCAAGTGGGTCAAGGCATTTCTCAAGATCACGAAACACAACAAGTGGATCTTGTTGAGTGCTACCCCTGGAGATACATGGTTGGACTATGTGCCATTATTTCTCGCGAATGGGTTCTATAAGAACAAGACTGAATTCTACGAGGACCACGTTGTGTGGGATCGCTTTGCACGATATCCTCGCGTCAAGCGCTTTGTGGCAGTTCACCGACTCGAGAAGTTGCGAAGGAGAATACTGGTGGACATGCCGGTGGCAAGACATACCGTAAGGAATCGTATTTACGTTCCCGTCAGGTATCGTGTGACTGAGTACAACGAGATCATGAAGAAGCGCTTCGATCCATACAAGAAGGAGCCTATCGCTAGTGCGGGGGAGCTCTGCTATGTTTTGCGGAAGTGCGTGAATCAGGATCGAGATCGTCTGGATGCCGTTCGAGGTATTCTGAAGAAGCGCTCGCGGATCATCGTGTTCTACAACTTCGACTATGAGTTGGAAGCTTTGCGTGAGTTGTCTGACACGTGTGTCGTGAAGGAGTGGAACGGACACAAGCACGAGCCGGTGCCGGATGGCGAGCGGTGGGTGTACTTGGTGCAGTATGCGTCTGGTGCGGAGGCATGGAACTGTACGGTCACGGATACGATCGTGTTCTACTCGCTGAACTATTCGTGGAAGGTGATGGAGCAGAGTGAGGGACGCATCGATCGGATGAATACACCCTTCACAAATCTGTGGTATTACTTCCTCGAAAGCGAGTCTGCGATCGATCAGAACATCAAGTCCAGTCTGTCACGGAAGAAGAAATTCAACGAAAAAGTGTTCGCAGACAGCTTTTGGAGCTGATTAGAACGTACTACTGGAACATACTACTTGAACATACTACTGTGACACAAAAGTGTCACAAAAGTGTCACAGAGAGGATTTCTTTACCATTTCTTTACCTTTTGAGTAGGTGTTGTGTGTGACTTTTGGCCATTTTGTGCCATTTTTTTGGCACAGTGTGACACTTTTTTTTGAAAAGTGTCACAGGGTTTTTCGTTGCAATTGCAAGGAAAAGTCGATGTCTGTGCCATTTGTGACACTTTTTTTACAATTAAGTATAAGAAAAAAATTACGTTTTGTAAAAGCTTTTGGCACCTAGGTGGCACACAAAAGTGGCACACACACTACTCGAATGCCACTCCACCACAGATCTTCGGGGTCGGGGGAAGACTGTGGAGGTTCTGTTCACTTCGTAACAGATTGTAATATTCCCCCGACCACTCATACTCACAGGTTCTTCTGGGGTGTAGTATGTTCCAGACGCTCGAAAACTTGGGCTATAATAGGAGAGAAAGGCAAAATACGCCTTTTTCGACCCCCACCCCGGACACCAGAAGGAGCAAAAACAGGTGTCATCAATTTTGGAATCTCAGTACCAGGCTGAGCTTATCAAGAAGCTCAAGCGAATGTTTCCTGGATGTATCGTTCTCAAGAACGACCCGAACTACATTCAGGGTTTCCCGGATCTCACAGTGATGTTCGAAACTCACTGGGCCGTTCTGGAAGTCAAGCGATCCGCGAGCGCACCGCTCCGCCCGAATCAGGAGCACTACGTCTCGCAAGCATCGCGTATGTCTTTCGGTGCAGTCATATATCCTGAGAATGAACAAGAGGTTCTCCGTGCACTTTCACAACTATTCTTCTCTTAACGGAACTCACGCCATCTTGTCTGCCAGTAAGTACAGCTGGCTCAACTACGACTCTGAAAAGATGGCTGCAACGTTCCGTACCGCTCAGGCAGCAGCTCTAGGCACTCGCCTTCATGAGCTCGCTGCAGAACATATTCGTCTTGGTATCCGAATGCCTCGAAATAACGCAACATTCAATCGGTACGTTAACGACGCCATCGGCTACCGCATGACCCCCGAGCAAGTTCTCTTCTACTCGATGAATGCATACGGCACTACCGATGCAATTCATTTCGACGACAAGAAGAACTTCCTCAGGATCCACGATCTTAAGACGGGGTCTGGACGTGTCAAGATGGATCAGCTCATGATCTATCAAGCGTTCTTCTGTCTCGAATACCATATCTCGCCATTCGACATCGAGAGTGAGCTTCGCATTTATCAGAACGATGATGTAATGATCTACTCCCCTGAAGCTAGCGATATTCGTTCCATCATGGATCGAGTTGTGGAATTCGATCAACTTATCGAATCACTTAAGGAGGAAAGCATTGGCTGAGGAACTCGCCCACTACGGTATTCTTCGTCGGTCTGGCCGATATCCTTGGGGATCCGGTAAGGACAAGTACCAGCGCTCCGTATCCTTCCAGGGTATGGTCGCCGACCTCAAGAAGCAGGGCCTTTCCGAAACGGATATTGCCAAGGCTTTCGGCATGACCACTTCACAGCTTCGAGCAACCAAGTCCATGGCTGCCAATGAACGCAAAGCTGAAGAGGTGGCTCGTGTTCTTAAGCTGAAGGAGAAGAACCTTTCGAATGTTGCGATCGGTAAGAAGCTCGGACTCCCCGAATCTACCGTCCGCAATTATCTGAAGCCCAACGCAGATGCTCGACAGGATGCAGCCCGAACCACCGCAGATCTTGTTAAGAACGCAGTCGACAAGCATAAGTATGTTGAGTTTGGTTCCGGTGTTGAATCTATTCTTGGAGTCAGTACCACCCAACTCAATACATCTATCGCTATGCTTGAGTCTGAGGGCTACCGTGTCGAACACGCTCATATTCGACAGGTCGGTACAAAGGACTCCACCAACATCAAGGTTCTGGTCGCTCCCGATGTTACTCGTCGAGAGCTCATGGAGCACCTCGGTGATATTCACACTCTGGGTGTTGCGGTCAAGCCCGACGGAACGAAACTCGGTATTCAGAAGCCTGAGTCGTTGGATTCTTCTCGATTGAAGGTTCGCTATGCCGAAGACGGTGGTACTGCTATGGACGGCACCATCCAAATCCGTCGAGGTTGTAAGGATCTCAACCTTGGCGAGTCCAATTACGCCCAGGTTCGAATTCCTGTTGATGGTACCCACTACTTGAAGGGCATGGCATTTTACAGCGATTCCATGCCTCCAGGTGTTGATGTCATATTCAACACCAACAAGACTCGGGACACCCCGAAGATGGATACCCTCAAGAAGCTGAAGGATGACCCCGATAATCCGTTCGGTGCAGTCATCAAGCGTCAGGTATTTTACAATGAAGGTGGAAAGGATAAACTCTCTCCGCTCAACATTGTGAATGAGGAAGGTAACTGGAAGGATTGGAGTAAGACTCTATCCTCTCAGTTCCTGTCCAAGCAATCCACCCATATGGCCAAGCAGCAGCTCGACAAGGCAGCCCAGAAGCGTCATGACGAGTTCATGGATATCATGAAGCTCGACAACCCTGCGGTGCGAAAGCGACTTCTTGCTGATTTTGCAGACGGATGTGATGCTGATTCAGTAAATCTGAAAGCGGCATCGCTACCCCGTCAGTCATCCAAGGTTATTCTTCCGGTACCTTCACTGAAGCCCAACGAGATCTATGCTCCGGACTACCGTGACGGTGAGACAGTCTGTCTTGTCCGATATCCTCATGGCGGTACGTTCGAGATCCCTACCGTGACTGTTAACAACAAGCACAAGGGCGGTCAAGCGATACTCGGCAAGAATCCCAAGGATGCCATCGGTATCCACCCCAAGGTTGCGGAACGTCTTTCCGGAGCTGACTTTGATGGTGACACTGTGGTTGTTATTCCCGTCAACAGTCAGGTGAAGGTGAAGACTTCTCCACCTTTGAAAGGTCTCCAAGGCTTCGACCCCAAGGCTGCATATCCTGGTTACCCAGGTATGAAGAAGATGGGTGAGAAGGAGAAGGGACGCCATATGGGTGTGGTGTCGAATCTTATTACGGACATGACTCTTGGTGGTGCGAGCGCCGAGGAACTTGCCCGTGCAGTTCGACACTCCATGGTGGTTATCGACGCTCCTAAGCATGGTCTTGACTGGAGGACTTCTGAAGAAGACAACGATATTCGTGGTCTTAAGAAGAAGTACCAGGGTGGACGTGGCGCAGCAACTATTATTTCCAGGGCCCGAGGTCCCGTGTATGTGGATGAGATCCGCCTACGCAAAGCTTCGGAAGGTGGTCCGATCGACCCCGCTACTGGAAAGAAGGTCTACGTCAAGACAGGACGCCAGTATCTTGATAAGAAGACTGGTCAAATTGTCAAGGCACAGACCAAGACCCAGAGACTTAAAGTTACAGAAGATGCGCGAGATCTTATTTCCGATGGCAACCGTCCTATGGAAAGTATTTATGCGGATTATTCTAACGACATGAAGTCCCTGGGTAACCGAGCTCGACGGGAACTTATTTCTACTAAGATCCCCCGGAAGAACCCCGAGGCTGCTAAGAAGTACGCCACTGAGGTTGAGGAACTCAAGTCAGCTATTAAGTTGGCTTCTATGAATGCTCCCCGTGAAAGGCAAGCCCAGATCATTGCTAATGCAGTGATCAAGGCAAAGACTGCTGACAGAGACGTGTCTTCTGAAGAATATAAAAAGATCTCCAGACAGGCCATCTCAGCAGCCCGCCTCAGAACAGGGGCTTCTAGGAAAGAGTCCCTCATAGAGCTCACAGACCGCCAATGGGAGGCCATTCAGGCAGGTGCCCTATCAGCCTCTGCTATGGAGGCCGTGGTGCGCTATAGCGACATGGAGAAGCTCTCAGAAAGGGCCCTTCCCAAGACCAAGACCCCTGTGTCTGCTAGTGTAGCTAGTAGGGCTAAGGCCATGTCCCGTAATGGGGCCACTACTAGTGAGGTAGCTGACGCCCTAGGCATCAGTACTAGTACAGTACTAGAGCTAGTGAGGTGAGGTGTCATGGCTCTGTACCTAACGACTGACGACAATCCGTTCAGTCCTGTTGATGACTACGAACAGTGGTCGAAGTTCGATCGCGATCATGGCTACAACACTGATGCGTTAGTAGCAAGAATCGTTGGTCCAATTGACTTCGACCTCCCTGAAGTTGTCATCAACGATGCGTTTGATGACGCTATTCGTTGGATCGTTGAGTGGAATCCTACAGGAAACTACAAAATGATAAGCGAATAGCGACACCGGGGGGAGGGGTCTCGCAAATTACCCTCCCCCCACGCATCGCCGGCCCCTTTCATTTTTCCCCGCGGGGATATTTTGGATTCGAACCTTGGGTTCTGTGATGTCCTAGAGAACTGGTTGCTTCTTCCCAGTAGGATTTTTCAGAGTTGGTCCGCGCTCTAGGACGTCCCAGAACTCAAGGTAACTCTGTCGAAAGGAACGAAAACTCGTGGCGCGGAAGTCAAAAGCCCCGCGCACTCCCGAAGAATCGGAAAACATGATGATCAATCTCGCAGTGGCCTTGGCCGAGAAGCAGCTGCGAGACGGAACGGCGTCGCCTTCCACGATCAATCACTACCTCAAGCTAGCTGGCGAACGCGACAAGCTCGAACGAGAGAAGCTTCGTCAGGAAACCGAACTCGTCAAGGCGAAAGCTGACAGTATTGCTTCGGCTGCTCGTACTGAAGAGCTCGTTAAGGAGGCCGTCGAGGCCATGAGGAGGTATTCCGGTGGATCGGATGACGTATTCTGAATGTATCGAACTCCCAACATTCGAGGAACGCTATCGCTATCTACGTCTAACAGGCATAGTCGGCGAACAGACGTTTGCACATCAGAGACATCTGAACCAAACGTTCTATACGTCTAGGGAGTGGCGCGATCTACGTAACCATATCATCACTCGAGACTTCGGAAGAGATCTTGCGTGTGAGGGCTACGAAATCTTTGATGCGATTTACATACATCACATCAATCCAATCACCCCCGACGACGTACTGCACCGAAGTAAGTCGCTCTTAGATCCCGAGAATCTTATCACGGTGTCTCTAGACACCCACAATGCGATTCACTACGGAACACTGGAGACCTCACGGTTCGTCGGACACGTCCGAACGGAAGGAGACACCATTCTATGGTGAACCTACTTCAAAGCGTTAAGGACTATCTGGGCATCGAAGAAGATGACACATCTTTCGATGGAGCCATCTCGGGTCATATCGACATGTCTGTATTCACCCTCGGTCAAATCCTGACCGAGACCCCTGAATACACGTCGGATACGGACGCCGCTTCGATCCCTAAGGAAGTCCTGATGTATATCAAGCTTTCAACCAAGCTTCTCTTCGATCCTTCTGCTTCGGCGACAGTGCAGGATGCGATTACGAAAGCTAAGAACGAACTCGAATGGAGGATGAGCGTTGCTACCCCTTACATCGAATGAACTCGCCCACTTCGGCGTCAAGGGTATGAAGTGGGGTGTTCGAAAGAAGGCCGCTCGAAAGCCTCAAAAGAGCGTTCACGAAATGTCGAATGAGGAGCTCCAGGAAGCAATCACTCGAGGTAATCTAGAGCGCCAATACGCAGGACTTCAACCGAAAAGCACTCCTTCAAGACTTGCTTCTAAGTATCGTGAGAAATTCGAAGAGAAGCTCACGAACGCGGCAGCCCAAATGTCATTGAACGCTGTAATGGCTTCCGGAGACTATGCGATGAGCCTACTGAAGACCCCCGGATCACGAGTCTACACAAAGCACGGAGAAAAGATCTACAATGTCTACAAGAATCACATTCGTCGATGACAAACTAGTTCACTACGGCGTTAAGGGTATGCGCTGGGGTGTCCG
>QWCT01000212.1_pt1 | contig 41459 bp, 38 predicted proteins | sample 1972681 | NCBI WGS metagenome assembly QWCT01 (sample SAMN09866701, study PRJNA288562) | Human oral metagenome isolate pre3_saliva, whole genome shotgun sequencing... | isolation source: mouth | host: Homo sapiens | place: USA: California | reverse complement strand
GGTTGTCACCTCGTTGCGATGCATGGCGTTCGAAGGGGCGACGGCTAATCGGCGACTGATGGGCGAACAGAGGAAATCGATGAACTTCAATACGGGTGCGATGGTCCGTGCCACGCGCAGATGGCCCTTCCTAAGCAGCCATCTCGGCACAAGTCCGCAACAAAGGCACATCAATAGGCTACCAACAAGGATCACCGACACGCATCCGACGGCCGACCGTAAGGCGTCCGGCCAGAGCAACGCCACGCCGTACAATCCGACGGTGCCAATGGCTAACGTCACGAGCGACTGGACGGCGGCCAGTGAGAAACGCGTCTGCTGCGGGCGGTCAGACAATAAATGGAGGAAACGATCGGCAGGATTTTTCTCCTCACGCACTTCGCTCAGCTCTTCCAGCGTGAGCGCAAAGAGTGCGCGCCCACCCGCAGCGATTGCGCAGGCGAGAATCAGGAGAATACAGAGGATGACACAACAAAGGATGGCGTCCGGAACCGTCCATCCGGGGGCTGCTATTTGCAGCGAAAGGGGCGGGAAATAGTCTGAATCCAAGGAATGAGGGGGCTAAGGTTAGAAGGGCAGATCGTCCACCGGATCAGCGTCGGCGGGAGAGATCGGCTCGAGATCGGGGGCGGATGTCGTCGGTGTAGGTTCGGACTTGGCGGCGAAGGCGTGCACTTCGGCGGCGGCGTCGGCCGGCTGCGTGGCGACGGACGAGTCGCCCGCATGTTCGACATCCTGCGGACGGCGTCCACCGAGGGAAAAGAACTCAATGCGATCGGCGTAGATCTCTGTGATGTAGCGCTTGTTGCCCGAGGCATCGTCGTAGCTGCGGGTGCGGATCTTGCCTTCGACGTACACGAGCGATCCCTTGTGGACGTGGCGCTCTACGAAGAGTGCGCGATCGCGGCCGGCGACGATGTTGTGCCATTCGGTGCGCTCCGGGATCTCTGTGCCGTTGGCCAGACGGTATCCGCGTTCGTTGGTAGCCAGCGTGAAGTTGGCTACGGCGTTCCCGCTGTCAAAGTAGCGGACGTCGGGTTCGCGCCCCACGTTTCCAATGAGGATGACTTTGTTCAGTGACATAGTTATCAGTCTTTTTATCGTTTAAGTGCGCCAAAAGTATGGCTAAGAATAGGATCGCACAAAGCCGGAAGGGGTCACCGGCCGCGGCTGTCGACACGATCGATGAGGAGCGTCATGAGCCGCGGGAGGGGATAGCGATCCAGCTCGGCGCGCGAGGTGTGGGTGAGGCGAAGGAGGGCCTCGGAGGGGTGTTGGATGCGGGCGAGGTAGCAGGTGGCGTGGAGGACGCGGTGGGTGAGCACGTGGCGGACGTCGGCGGCGACAAGCGCAAACTGCGTGTTGCCCGTGTCGGCGAAGAGCGCGCGGAAGTCGTCCGTATCCATGAGCGCGTCAAGGTCGGCGGGGGCGGACGTCTCGATGAGCGGGAGCTCGAAGAGGCCCTGCCAGATGTCGCCCGCGGGCCGTCGGCGGAGGAAGAGGTCGTCGCCCGTGGTGACGTAGAAATAATGGAAGTAACGGTCGACCGTCTTCGTGCGGTGCTGCTTGACGGGGAAGCGCTCCGGCGTGCCGACGGCATGGGCGGCACAAAGCGCGGCGAGTGGGCAGACGCTGCAAACGGGGTAGCGGGGGACGCACTGCAGGGCGCCGAACTCCATGATGGCCTGATTGTGTGTGCCGGCCTGATCGGGCGGGAGGAGTTCGCGGGCCAGATCGTTGTAGAGGCGGCGGCCGGCGGAGGTGTCGGCGGGCGTATCGATGGCGAAGAGTCGGCCGATGACGCGCAACACATTCCCGTCGACGACGGCGTACGGCGCACCGGTGGCGAAGGACACGATGGCGGCGGCCGTGTAGTCGCCGATGCCGCGGAGGGAGCGGACGGCGGCGTAATCCGTGGGAAAGCGTCCGGCGAAGCGATCGCGGACGTCGCGGGCGGCGGCGTGGAGGTTGCGGGCGCGGGAATAGTAGCCGAGGCCCTGCCAGAGCCGGAGGACGTCCTGCTCCGAGGCGTCGGCCAGGGCGCGGACGTCGGGGAAGCGCTCGAGGAAGCGGTGGTAATAGTCCATCCCCTGGGCCACACGGGTCTGCTGGAGGATGACCTCGGAGATCCAGATGCGGTAGGGGTCGCGGGTGTCGCGCCAGGGCAGCGCGCGGCGGTGCATGTCGTACCACCGGCGGAGCGTGCGGCTCACGTCATAATCGTTAGGCATGGGTGATGTGTGAAACGAGGCGTTGTTGGACAAAGAAAGTGCCAACGGCCTCCCCGGATCATCTCCAGTTCTGGCCATTGGCACTTTAAGACGGCTTCGGGCGGCTGCGACCGCCGACTAAACGATCCTCCTTATTCCTCCGGCAGATGGATGTCCGGATCGCCGCCCGTACCCGGTTTCTTCGGCGTGTCCGGCTTCTTCGGGTCGGCGGGTTGCTTCGGATCGGCGGGCTGCTTCGGGTCGGCAGGCTTGTTGGGATCGTCTTTCGACTTCTTGTTTGGACGCTCGTAGCGCTTACTCATCTCTGCTACAAGGGCTTTCACTGCAGCGTTCTTACCGCTGGCCGATTTCAAGTACTCATAAACCTCGTCTGCGGCCTTTATTGCGTCGGCCGATGCGCCATAAATGGTATCGTCAATCTTTTCAAGCAGCGAGGCCACGTCTACACGGATCTTCCACAGCTTGTTAATCAACTCGATGTCCTTTGCCATCTCAGCCTTGTTGAAGGAAGAGAGCAGATACTCCGAAAAAGATTCAGCGCCGTTCAATGCCAGGTTGACAAATTCGACACTCTTATGTCCCATCACTCTCGTCCTCCTTCTTTCTTCCGCACTCAATACGATCAAGAATGGAAGAGCGGTTGCGATGTCTCCAAGACCCTTCTTTACAGCGGTCATTGCTTCATCCGTTATGGATGCTGATACTAAATTTTTTCGTGCCATATAATCTATGATTTTTAGATGGCGTAAAGATAATGCTTCATTTTTTACGGGAAAGGTGTCCGCATATCCACGAGACGTTTTTTACCTCTCGCGAGACCTTCAGAACCTCTCGTGAGACCTTTTTTACCTCTCCGGAGACGTTCAGAACCTCTCACGAGACCTTTTCTACCTCTCGCGAGACCTTCAGAACCTCTCGTGAGACCTTTTCTACCTCTCCGGAGACGTTCAGAACCTCTCGCGAGACCTTTTTTACCTCTCCGGAGACGTTCAGAACCTCTCAGCCCATTTTTCACGCCTTTCTGACATGAAAAAGCACCTCGAAAATTACAAATGCGGACACTTTGTCACCCTTCACCTCTCCTGCCGTTAGGGTAGAGGCGTAAAAGCATACGTTGAGTACCCTTTCGAAAACGCATTCAACATGTTTCACGCCCTCACAAAATCCAAAGATCACCATCAATCCTGTGCCACAAAAAAGCCTCCTGCCGTCCGGATACTCTCCAAGGAGAAGATCCAAACGGCGGGAGGCTAAAGGGAGAGATGCTAGATTTATATCTTACTCCAATCTATATCGTAGCCAGCACTCTCAAGTTCTTTAGCCACTTGATACTTCCAGTCATTACTTCCATCTTTCACTTCGATGTACAAAATGCCTTGGGCATCGGAAGGCATTTCTACCTCACTCTTCCGTAGAGCACAAACACGCCCCGCACCCAGCTTGCCCATAAATAGGCCGTGTTCGAAAACTACATTCTGCCGAGCACGAGGCTTACTGTTCTCACTTCCTTTCTTTCTGCCCTCATCACAGGGTGTATACAGTATGATTGCATAACCCACATCAGCCTGCTTTTCCAACTTCTGAATGATTGTCAGGCCCTCATTGGCTTGTTCATGTAGGATAACAGCCTCAAGCCCGATCTTTTCAACTAATCGTGCCGCGCTTTCTTTAAGCTCATCATTGTGCCCATGAACGATAAATACCTTCTTGTTTTTGACAACATCCGTATTAGCTAATCGCGCTTTCGGCTGAGCCTCTTTCTCTACGCGATCGAAAACCTTAGCTGTGATATCATCCTTTGTATCCTTTTTCTCTATAAAGAATCTGTCAGCTAATGGACGCCTATCAGCCATAAGATATCCTCCTACCACGAACACCTGCGCCTGTTTGTTCACAACCGCCTTAGCCGTTTCTTCTGATCGCACAATTATCATCTCAGGATATTGACGATTGTCGATAAATGCACCCTTAATTCGAATTTGTTCGCCTCTATTATATTCCCGAACGAGTCGATATATCTTCTCGACTTCGTTTTCAGCTATATCCAAAAGGTAAAAAGGATATAGAATTCTTGTTCTCTTACAGGATTCACTTGTTACAGCAATATGATAGTACATTATGTCATGTGTTTTGATTAGTTGCCCGCAAAGATAGACTTCCCCAAAAGGTTCCTCTCTGAACCTCCGACCTTCACACCACGTTCGTCACAGATTGGCAGGCATATTCGTTCGTCCGCTGTTCCATCCAGGTGAAGAGACAATGCAATGCAACCACAGAAAATTCTCTCTACTCAAAATAAGCTCGCCGATGAGCTTCCCCTTGCTCGTCTGCCAACAAAAAACGCTTATTGATCAGCGATTTACGCGAAACAGACACTCCGCCCCCCTCTCCCCTCACCCCCAATCGCTCGCCCATCAGCTTAAATCAGTCTGTAATGATGATTGGTTTATAAAACAAACCTCCATATATTTGCCCCCGTCATCGAGCCGATTCGATGACAATTCAAACCCCATTAAAATAGGAGATAAACAAGATGAAAACACTGAGAATGGCCTGCCTCGCAGGCGTGTTATGTATGATGACGGGCGCCGCGATGGTGGCGCAAAGTAGGCCCCTGCCTATGTCGGACAAGGTGAACGTGAACCTGCTCCTCTCGGGCGTGCGCACTGGTGGCGGCAAGCTGATGGCCTCGGCCGTCGACCCGAAAGACAGCAAGCGCACGGTCTACGCCATGGCGGATCCGACGGCCGACGAGCTGCAGGCGGTCGTGCTGGAGAACGTGCCCGTGGGCATGTGCGACATCTACGTCTTTCAAGACCTGAACGGCAACAAGAAGCTCGATTGCAACGCGGACGGCGTGCCCACTGAGCCTTGCTACATGAAGCAGAAGGTGAGGGTTGCTGATCATGGCGTTCTTCTGAAGGCGCACCTCGTGAACCCAGCCGAGATGATGGGCAAATAGCGGCTACGGCTATGCGCTATACCTTATATATGGTGGCGCTGGCGGCGGCGATGCTCGCCCATGAGGCGCGGGCGCAGGAGGTCCGCGGCCGGGTGACGGACGCCGAGGGCCGGGCGGTGGAGCCTGCCACGGTGGCCGTCTTCCGTGGCGATCGACAGCTGGCAGCCGACGTGACAGACACAGCGGGGCGATTCCGATTGGCCGCTCCTGATGGGCCATACACGCTCCGTGTGCGGCATGTGGCCTATCGACCGTTGGACACGCTGATCGCGGCGCGCGGCCGTTCGGGTGACGAATTGTCACTCGTCATGGCTGAGGCGTCCGTGGGCCTCGGTGAGGTGACGGTGCAGGCCGAGCGGATCGTGCGTGAGGCGGATCGCTTCGTGGTGCACGTCGGCGATGCGCCGGCGATGGCTGGCCGCGATGGTGCGGAGCTGCTCCGCACGGCGCCGGGCGTCTGGGTAACGGACGACGGCGTGTCAGTCAATGGCGCGGCCGGCGCGCGGGTCTATGTGGACGACCGCGAGCTGCGGCTCTCGGGGCGCGCGCTGACGGCTTACTTGCGCACGCTGCGGGCGGCCGATGTGGCGCGTGTGGAGGTCTTGCCCCAGGCTGATGCGTCGTATGGCGCGGACGTGCGGGGCGGTGTCGTGCGGATCGTGCTGCGTCGGCGGCGTGAGCGGGGCATGGATGCCAATGTGTCGGTCGAGGCTGACTTCGGCAGGCAGTACGGCGGCGTCCGGCCCTCGGCTTCCGTCCGGGCGCACGCCGGCCGCTGGACGTGGCACGCCTCCATCGCGAGCGACCATCTATATAAAGGTATCAGGCAGCGGTCGGCCGAGCGTTTTTATGTGAACCGCGAAGCCGGCTCGTTCGCGTCCCAGTCGGTGGCGGACGGCCGGCGACGCAACGTCACGGGGCGCGTGGGGGCGATCTTCGACGCCAACCCGCGGACGTCCATCGGCGCCGAGGCGGAGCTTTCGCGCGGACGAGAAACGGAGCCGTCGGAGGTGGAGACCCGGATCGGTCAACACGGCCAGCTGCGGTCTATCACGGGTCACTACGACCGCGAGGAGACGGATCGCACAGCCGCGGCAGCCCTGAACGTGACACACCGCACGGACACGATCGGCTCGCAACTCAAGCTCGTGGCCGACTACACCGACCGCAGCCTCGGCGGCGAGACGGACGAACGTTCGACGGCGGGCTGGACGAACCGCGACATCACGGCCTCGCGCTACCGAGTGTTGGCCATCGACGCCTCCGCCTTGCGCATCCTCCGGTCGGGCATGCGGCTCTCCGCCGGCGCGAAGTACACCCGCAACCGTATGCGCGACTCTGTCCGGCGCGAGGGCACAACCTCCGACCCGGGTTTCCTCAACGATTACACCGAGCAGATCGCGGCCGGCTACGCCTCGCTCGCCCTCGAGCTTGGTCGCCTCAGCCTCACCGCCGGACTGCGCGCGGAGTGGACACACACGGCCGGTCGCGAAGGTGTGCGGCGCGCCTACGCCGACCTTTTCGAGAATGCCACCGCGACGTACGCCTTCGATCCGATGCGCCTCTTCATGTTCGTCGCGCAGTACGCCCGCAACGTGGAGCGGCCCAACTTCCGCTACCTCAATCCGCGGCGCGTCCGCTCGTCGGACTTCGCCTACATCGAGGGCAACCCGGCGCTCCGCCCGACCTACATCCGGCGCCTCAGCCTGACGGCCGTCTGGCACTACCGCTACACGCTGACCGTCGGCGGCAACCTCCACCGCGACCTCATCCGCGAGGAGGCGCACACCGACGCTTCGGCGCCCGAGGTGCGCATCGTGCGGCCCGAGAATCACGACCGCGAGAACCACTGGTTCGTCGCCCTGAGCGCACCCCTCCGACCCGTCCGCGGGTGGGAACTCAACGCTAACCTCGTCGGTGTGCGACAAGATCTGCGCACCACCTCCTCCGATCCGTGGGCGACGCACTGGATCGGCTTCGCCCGCCTCACGCTCGGCGTCACCCTCCCCCGCGACGCGTACGCGGAGCTGACCTACAATGCGTCGAGTCGGCTCTATTCGGCCAACTCCGGCATCGAGCCACGCCACACGTTCGACGTCGCGCTCAAGAAGCAGTTCGCCGACCGTCGGCTGACCGTCACCCTCGGCCTAAGCAACATCTTCGACCGCGGCGTGACGTACTTCTCGCACACCGATCGCTTCAACGAACGCACGTCCGTCTCCGGCGGATCAGCCGGGCGACGCGTCACGGTCGGGTTGCATTACGTGCTACGTTCGGGCAAGTCCGTCAAGTCGCGCACTGTGGAGCGTGCCTCGTCCGACGACACCCGGCGGATGGATCGGGTGAAGAATGAAAAATGAATCATGACAATGAAAGAAGAAGAGAAGAAAGTCTTGCGGGACGTCCCGCCGAATGAAGAAGAAAGTATGGCGCTGATCGCGGAGATGATCCGCAACACGCAGCGCAAGATGGAGCGTGGCGCGGGTATGCCGATGCTCGTGTGGGGCTACGCCACGATACTGGCCACGCTGGCGGTCTGGGCCGGCTTGAAGTTCACGAACGACCCTCGGATGCAGTACCTCTGGTTCCTAATCCCCGCCATCGGGCTGCCGTGGCAGCTATTTCAGAAGCGTCGGCCACCGGAGGTCCGCACGTATGTCGACAAAGTGGTGTCGTACATCTGGATTGTCATGGGCTGGAGCGGCTTCATCGTTTCCTGCCTGTCGTTCCTCGGTGCGATACAGGCCACGATCCTGTTCCTCATCACGCTGATGATGGGTCAGGGCAGCGTCATCACAGGGTTAGTCACGCGCTTCCGGCCGCTCACCATCGGCGGCATCGTCGCGCTGTTGCTCAGCTTCGCGCTCCTCCATCTCACGGACATAGACTTGCACCTGCTGACCTTCGCCTTGGCTTTCGTGGCGATGGATATCATCCCCGGACACATCTTGAACCGTCGCGCAAAGAAGGCATGCTCCCCGGACTGAATCCGCTGCTTCACAGCGAACTTCGGTTAGGCGTGATGTCGATTCTGATCGGCGTAGAAAGTGCCGACTTCACCTACCTGCGCAAGGAGACGGGCGCGACGGCCGGCAACCTGAGTGTGCAGTTGGAGAAGCTCTCTCAAGCGGGTTATATCGCTATAGAGAAAGGTTTCAGGGGAAAAATTCCACGTACCACCTGCCGTATCACGCCCGAGGGCACGGAAGCCCTTCGTCAATACGTCAAGGCGTTGGACCACTACCTCAAGGGAGTGAAAAACGGAAAATGAAATGGCCTGCTCGATTTCACCTATTGAATTTAGACTGCAATGAATGACTTGTTCACACAAAACCCTGACCTCCTGTTCCTGATCGAGCAGGCCGTCAAAGCCCCATCGGGGCATAACACACAGCCATGGCTGTTCCGAATCGGGAAGACGGAGATCGACATCTGCCCCGACTACAGCCGGGCATTGCCCGTAGTCGATCCGGACAATCGGGAGTTGTTCGTCAGCCTCGGTTGCGCGACGGAAAACCTCTGCATAGCCGCCTCGCATAAGGGCTACTGCCCGACGGTGACCGTTGCGGAAGACGGTACGATCTGCATCCGGCTTGATCGCCAGTCCGACGTAACGCCGTCGCCGCTCTTCGCGCAAATCGCCCTCCGGCAGACTAATCGCCGGGTGTACGATGGGCGAACGATCCCCGCGGCAGACATCGACCGACTGCGGGCCATCGAAGTCGCGCCTTCGGTCAGCGTCCATTTCTACGAGCGCGGCACGCCCGCTTTCGACGCCATTGCCGAACTGATCTACCGCGGCAACAGCCTGCAAATGCAGGACGACGCCTTCAAGACCGAACTGCGCAGCTGGATGCGTTATAACAAGAAGCACCGCGACGCTCAGCACGACGGACTGAGTTACGACGTCTTCGGCGCCCCTAATCTGCCGCGCTTCATCTCCGAAAACGTGATCGCCGGTGCACTTAACGAGCGATCGCAGAACCGCACCGACCGCAAGAAGATCGCCTCAGCCTCCCACTTGATCCTGCTCACCACCCGCGACAATACTGTAGAGCAATGGGTAGCACTAGGTCGGACGTTGGAGCGCCTCTTGCTCACGTCAACGGCGACGGGCCTCGCCCATGCGTACCTCAACCCGCCGAACGAGCTTCCGGAACTCACCCATGAGTTGGCCGACACGCTCGGTCTCCCGGGTGAGTATCCGACGATCTTACTGCGCATAGGATACGCTAAACGTATGCCGCATTCAGTGCGGATCCCAGCCGAACAGCGGATCCGGTAACAGACAATGAGAAGAGGGTAAGACCACGACGTCCTACCCTCTTTTTCTTTGCTCTGGGCGGCCACATCGGTACACCCCCGCAAGCGCACCATAACGCCTCACCGCTTAGCACGGAAGAAAGCTGTCATCTCGGCAGCGCATTCCGCCTCCATCACGCCGCCACGCACCTCCGTCCGCGGATGGAACGCCTGCGGAGCGTAAACGGTGAAGCCGCGCTTGGCGTCTGGCGCACCGTAGACGACGGCGCCTAATTGTGCCCAGCCGATGGCACCAGCACACATGACGCAGGGCTCGACGGTAACGTAGAGACGACATTCGGGCAAATATTTCGCACCCATAGCCCCGGTGGCAGCGGTGATCGCCAGCATCTCGGCATGCGCAGTCGGGTCGTTGAGGCGCTCCGTTTGGTTGTGGGCACGGGCGATGACGCGATCGCCGCAAACTACGACCGCTCCGACGGGCACTTCGCCCTCTGCGGCGGCCTGACGCGCCTCGTCGAGGGCACGGCGCATGAAGTATTCGTCATTAAAAGGCTGTACGGTCATCGGCGCATTTCGTTTTCGTTGAAGAGTGTCGGATGATCCTCGCCCATAACGCGAAAAACGTGGGTAAGAATCGTCATGCGAAGCCAATTCGAACGGTTTTTAATCTTGTATCTCGCTAAATGATGCGTGACAGCCCGATATTCTTCTTCGTTCATCAAAAATGATACGCGATGCATGCGCGGCTTGCGTTCCGAACGCGGCACCGCACCTTTTTGCGCTTTCTTCATGGCTTGCCCTCCTGTTCGACATCGACGGAAAAGGTCGAAGCGGGCAGCCCTGCGCCGTTCGTCAGGTTGGCCCGATTGAATGACGCCCAACCGTAACGCACGCGATGCGGATGGGGGACGTGTGGCGAGTAAGCGCTCAGCCTGTCCTCGATAATCTCGGCCGTAGCGGGGTAAAACGGGCCTTCAGCATCGGCCAACTCGACCGTGCGAACTGGCTGACGGTCAGACGTGATGAGGCCGGCGGCCGATCGGAAGTAAATCGTCACTCGGCCATTGTATTGCACGGCACGTTCGACGATCGGACCGTCGGCGATCACGTCCGTGTGACCGTAGCTGTGATAAAGGGCCTGTCGCGCTAGCCGTTCCCCGACGTCGATCTTATGCGGAAAATGGATGTCGATCGAATCGCCACGGTCGCTGCTGATGGCCATGTAACAGGCGGGGACGCACTCGGGCAGTCGGCGCTGCATGTCGCGAAAACGACCCCAATCGGGCTTGTCGGTAGTGGAAATTTGGACAAAATAGAACGGTAATGTGGCGTCGCTGAAGTAACGCCGCCAACTGCTGACGAGTAACGGGAAGAAGCGCGCGTAACCCGCCGCATCGTGCGCGTTCGACTCGCCTTGATACCACAACACGCCGCGGACGGGAAGCTGCGCAAGGGGCCAAACGCCGGTCTCAAAGAGGTACGTGGGCGCGTACGGGTGGCGTTGTCGATTCGATGTCGCACGCCGTAGGTTGAACGCGGTGCGGCTGCGCACCCAGGGATGAATGAGCACGTTCGACGCGAAGTCGCTGAGCATCTCCGGGCCGTCGGCTTCTAAGGTCTCGCGATCGATCCAAGCCTCGAGCGGTGAGCCATCGACAGCATTGAGGATGAGGCCAATAGGAACGTTCTCCGTCTCCTGAATCCGCTTAGCGAAAGCCATCGCTATGGCTGAAAAATAGCCAACCGTGGACTCGTTGCACTGCTCCCAGCGCGCGGGCAGGAAATATTCCAAGCGGTTGAGGCTGTCGAGCATCGGCGCCTCCCATTCCTCGGCAAAGGGGATCCGCGAGGGCTGCATGAGGAAGAGACGCACGGCGGGAAGGGTCTTCGCGAAGGCGCGCAATACGGCGCGCTCGGCCGGCACGACGCTGTCCGTGGGGTAGGCCATGTTCGACTGCCCGGAGCAGAGCCAAACGTCGCCCACGGCTACGTCGTCAAAGCGGAGTTTGCGCTTCGGGGTGGCCACTTCAAGCGTGAGGCCGGTGGCGGCGGGCATGGTGTCGAGCGTGACGAGCCAGCGTCCGTCGGCTGCGGCCTGCGCCGAGTGCGTGCGATCGGCTATGCGCACGGTGACGGTCTCACCGGCGTCGGCCGTGCCCTCGATCTTGATCGGCCGGTCGCGCTGGAGCACCATGTGATCGGTGTACATGGCAGGCATGCGCAGCCCGCCGTGCCTCCCGGTCAGGGCCCCGCCAATGGTCGCGGCCAACAAGCGCGCGCCCTCGGCGTTCGGATGGAGGCCGTCAAAAAGTAGGTCGAGGCGATGGCGGAACGGCTCGCGAAGGTCGATCAGTGAGGCACCTGTTTCACGCGCCACATCCGCAATTTTCTGTCGAATCATGGCGTAGCGCTCGCGAAGGCCGTGGAAATAGTTCGGATAGTCATACGCGATCGGCGTCATGTGGCAAATCCAAATGCGACACCGGGGATTGACCCGACGGAAGGCGTCGATCAGCTCACGGTAGTCGCGAGTAAAGGCCGTGTCGTTGGGTGTCCAATTCATCGGGTCTACATCATTCAGTCCGAGGTCAATAACGACGTAATCAGGGGCAAAAGCAAGGGCGCGTTTACACTCGTTCTGAAGACGGTAGGTCGTGCCACTGCCATGCATGAGGGTGGCGCCATTGCGGCCGAAATTGCGCACGTCGAACGCATCGCCGAGAAGCTTTTGCAGCTGCGCGGGATAAGCGTCGGTGGCAGGATTTGGCAAACCATAGCCATAGGTTACGCTGTTGCCCACGCATGCGACCTTGATCCGCTGGCCGACTACCGCGGTAAAGCTCGTAATCATGATCAGGGTGATTATCAGTTTGGACATATTGTCAGGAATGGGAAAAGATGAAGCTATTAGCGGTTGATTAATAATCAGTTATACATGACAGAAAGAAATTCTAATCGATGTCTCGCCCCGTTTACCCTAAAAAGAGTTTTTCCGAAGAAAGTACTCACTAAATATCTGATAAACAGGACGACAACTCAGAATTTACCCGGCAAAGATAGCGACACTCGCAATGCCCTGATCCTTTTTCCCGTCCTTTCTCCTATCAAGAAGGGAAAAGATCTCTGCCGATGCCGTGAATTTTACCTGACATCAAGCCTATCCATCCAAAATCCCTGACATTTTGGCGCTATTTTACTCCTTTTTTACTGGATACCCGGCCAGTTTGGCTAACGCTCTTGATCCCTTAATCCACTTCCCGCCCTTTTCTCTCATCAAGGATAAAAAAGGAAGAAGAAATTCAAGAGGAACGTCTATGAAAAAGTATAAACGAAGGACGCACTCGCTAAATATCCTCTATACGAACACTTTACGAATAGAAACAACGCCAAGATTTCGCTACGGATAGACAAAATGAAAGGCGCACGAAGTAAGGTTTCCCGTCGCCGTGCGCCCAGTCATTATCTATCTCATCAAAAGGCAGTTAGGGCATTACAAACGATTCCCCGACCTGCCCAGTTTGTGCATCTATTCTTTCGGAAGATGAATTTCGGGGCCGCCTCCGCCACCGCCTTCTGTTCCGCCACCAGCAGACCCGCCGCCTCCTTCAGGCTTTTTGTCCTTACTATCCTCAGGCTTCTTAGGTTCCTCTTTCTCAGGCAGATGGATATCCGGATCATTGTCCTTTTTCTTGGGCTTTTTCAATTTAGGATCCTTCGGCTGACTGGGATCTTTCTTCCGATTGGCCTTTTTCTCCGCCAAACTACGATGATAAGCCTCCTCGATCTCTCGGGTACGCTGATTCATCTCGGCTACCATCTTCGTAATCAGCTCCTTTTCTACGGGTGCGGTGCCAAAGGTGTAAGCGCTCTGTATCGCAAAGACAATGTGGTCAAAAACCTCGTCCGTCTTTGGGCGGACTACCCGAGCCGGAGGCAGTTCGGCAGCCGCTGTACGATCTTTTGCCCGTTTTGCGACAAATTCGTCGTACGCTTTGTTCACCGTCTCCAATTTATTCACGGCGTTTGTCAAATGAAGGGCTGTAACAAACGAAGCATTTTCAGTTTTCCGTAAGTCGGTCACTAAGCCAAAGATATCGGCAGACTTGCGCTCGTGCGCTTCCTGTTGCAGACCGTCGTAAGAGCGAATTACGGTGTACAGCGTCATAGCCGCATCGGATTCGTTGTCGTCGGGAGACTGCCGCGCATTCCGAATAGCATTAAAAATGAACGTGATCAGCTTGCCGCGCTCTTCGTCTTTCTTAAGCATGCGCTCTGTATTCACATTCATGCCTGCCTCTTTGTTAATGTCGCCCTCTAAATTGATGTCGCCATTCCATTCATCCATCAAAGCGGTCGTAAGGCCAATCTTGGTCAGATCATACTGTTTTACAATGCCATAGATCTCGCTGTGATAACGTACATGAAGAGAGTTGTCGTACTTTTTCATGCCCACTCTCTTAACTTCAATCGTTCTTGCCATCTTTTTCCTGTTTATATTTAGTGTTACGATTTACATTTGGAAGAGAATCTGCTACCCGCCGTGACTCATTAGTCTCATATCGGCAACGATTCCCTTCGTTTCATGGCTCCAAAGTTAGAACATGTTTTTGAAACAAACACCGACCACAATCGAAAAAAAATGGAGGCACTTTTTCCTCATATATAAAGTACAGAGAAGCAGCTCCCCGGCGAAGATGGCCTTCCCCTCCCCCAATCGTACAAAATACCGCCCATGGATCACATGTACAAGGCAAAAAGAGATGGCGATCATTGCCTTGATTTTCTTTTGCTTCTTTTCTTTCATCAAGGAAAGAAAAGAAGAACCGTTCCGAGAGGCAACCATATGGCCAAACTCATGCAGAGTAGCGTTATCATGATGAAAGCTCATCCCATCTTTATACAGATCAGACTTAGGGCGCGCTCTCAAAAGCAAAAAATCGACGAGGATAATCCTCCTCTCTCCCAAGCGAATGAAACATTATCCATGGATCACATGTACAAGGCAAAAAGAGATGGCGATTATCGCCTTGATTTTCTTTTGCTTCTTTTCTTTCATCAAGGAAAGAAAAGAAGAACCGTTTCGAGAGGCAACCACATGGCCAAACTCATGCAAAGCAGCGCTATCACGATAAAAGATCAGTCCATCTTTATACAGATCAGCCTTAGGGTGCGCTCTCAAAATTAAAAACCTACCGGGAATTCTTATCCAAGAGCCAAAAGGTATGAAAGACCTGCCGGGGATTCCCATCCAAGAGCCAAAAGACACGAAAAACCCGGCGAGGATTCTCATCCGAGAGCCAAAAGGTATGAAAGACCTGCCGGGGATTCCCACCCGATAGCCAAAAGATATGAAAGACCTGCCGGGGATTCCCATCCGAGAGACAAAAGACGCAAAAAACCCGGCAAGGATTCCTATCCAAGAGTATCGATGAAGCAAATCCTCGACAAGTTTTAGATCTGGAGTATGTCAGAGAAGCAAATCTTTGATGGGTTTTGAGTGCAAAGTGAGTCAGGGAAGCATATCTTGGTCTAATTTGAGGTAGAAAAAGTACCCATGAAGCAAATCCTCAATAGGTGCTTCATCATTTTCTTTTCATGGAAGCATATCCTTGGTAAATTCCCGATACTCTTCTTCTCTCGAAATCGAATTTATGACAGACTGATGATCAAAATCTACTCATGGAAGTGATTTTTCGATGGATTTAGGGTATAAATCTTCTCGATAAAGACAAAAAATACCGATATTTTAGATCAAAAAAAGACCGGAAAGCACAAAGCCTTCCGGTCTTTCGTTATGGGATAGAGCCGCGTTGGTCGACTCGCCCCCTTTGCGCTTCATTTTATGCCTGCGTACGGCAATAAGGCTGCGAAAAGGTTTATCTGGCGGTCAAAGAATGCCATTTTGTCACTTTGAGTGATCCTTTTTGATGTATTTCTCCCAAAACTTGACAGCTCCCATATGCCATCCTTCGGCGGTAGTACCAATGCCCATACCGAAACCGTGAACAAGGTTGGGGTATACGTGCACCTCGGCGTCGATTCCGGCGGCCTTGAGGTTGGCTACGCGGCGACGCATGGCAGAAGCCTTCGTGACACGATCGTCAGCGCCAACAACGGCGTAGGTGGGCGGGTCGTGACGGGTGTAATCGGCGTGCTCGGTATAGCAGAGGATGACCGCGGCCGGGCGAGGCCGAACAATGCTCGGGACATAGTGCCGTGTGCCGTGCGAACCGAGCGCAGCGGCCATTTCAGCCCCAGCCGAGGCGCCCCAAAGGGAATAGTCGGCGGTGTCGACCTTCCATTCGTCGGCGTGCTTGAAAACGTAATCGATGCCGCGAGCCAAATCTTTGCAAGCGATCTGAAACCCGCCGGTGCGATACTGAAGAACGAAGGCATTATAGCCTAAGTCGCTGAGTGTCATCGCCAATGGGAAGCCCTCATGGATGGATCCGACGTAGTAAAACCCGCCGCCGGCACTGATAATGGCAAACGGGGCGCCGGGCCGACCACGGAAGAAGAAGAGACCGACGTCCTGCCCAATGCTGTGGTAGCTCATCCGACCGGCATCGACGCGCTCGATCATTTTGTTAATGCAATCGGCAGCCTGATTGGCGTCAACGTTACGGTGGAAGGGCAATGTCTTGGCGACATCGGCTAACTTCATGTGGGGCTTGTATCCGATGCGCTCGCGAGCCAAAATGTACTGGCCGAAGCCCTTGAACTGGGGAATGGCAACGATTTCGGACCAAGTTGTTTCGGTCGTTACCTTCGGGCGAACGGGTTCGGGGGCAGGTGTGGCGATCGACGGCGCTGTGTCAATCTGCGTCTCGCCACGTTTCGCATCAGCCTGCATCACAGGATCTTTCGCCTCGCGCGACATGCAGGCCATTTCCGTCGCTACACACGCGGAAGCGACGATCATCAGTAAAAATGTCTTTTTCATAACGGGAATTTATGGGAGTTGTGCTCCCGGGTGATTGGGGGAAGAGAGGATTTGGGCGTCCTCCCGATCGTGTTGTGAAATGTAAGGCGTGCCCCGCCGAGGATCACCATCTGAGCCTCGCTCCTAACGCTTGACCCGCCACGCCCAAGGTAATAAAAACGGGAATCGTCCATAACGGTACGCCGAGTCCTATACGCAGGGGGATAACGATGGGGATCGAGGCATGTATCAGCACCCACCACATGGGGCTGAATTTCCGATAGCGTACGCGCCACCGTCCCAGTAACAGGTTGATAGCGAACGTCACAATGGCAACGATAAGGATGTCCATAGGGCAGGCGGTTAAGGGCTTGGATGGAGTGCGCTGAGTGGCGACAATAAACAGAAAGAGCCCGACCTTCATCGGGCCGAGCTCCTTCAACGATCTATTTTCTCACATTATCTTTTCATCGTCACTTCGCGATCTTGGCAACAACGGCCTTGAACGCCTCGGGGTGATTTACGGCAAGGTCGGCCAACACTTTGCGGTTGATTTCGATACCGGCCTCACGCAACCCGCCCATCAGTCGGGAGTACGACAGCCCCTCGAGGCGTGCCGCAGCGTTGATACGCTGAATCCACAGGGCGCGGAAGTTGCGCTTCTTGTTTCGACGATCGCGGAAGGCGTAGGTTAGACCTTTCTCCCACGTGTTTTTAGCTACCGTCCACACATTCTTACGAGCGCCATAGTAGCCGCGCGTAAGTTTCAGAATCCGTTTTCTTTTTGCTCTCGAAGCAACATGATTTACTGATCTTGGCATAAGTTCTTGTTTTTGAATGTCAGCGTCATCCCTTCTGCAAGCGATGATCTTTGGCGCTGATTCATTCGGTTAGTAAAATGATATTCTGTCCTCTCTGTTTTGCGGATCAACTTACTTCATGCAAAGCATTTCCTTCACGCTACGAACATTGGCGCGATCCACGAGACCGGTAGCGGTCAGGTTGCGCTTTTGCTTTTTCGTCTTCTTAGTCAGGATGTGACTTTTGAAGGCATGTTTTCTTTTGATCTTCCCTGTTCCGGTAAGGGCGAACCTCTTTTTGGCACCGGAATTAGTCTTCAACTTTGGCATAATCTACTCTTAATTAATACTGTATATCAATGTATATATCATTCTTCCTCGTCGGAGTCAGCGGATTCGGTGGGCTGGGTGTCATCGGCGTTCTTGGTGGCTTTCTGTACCGCAGCGGCCTGCTGTTTAGCGGCAGCGACCTTGCTCGATACGCTCTTCTTAGGCGAAAGCATGATGGTCATGCGCTTACCTTCTAAGACGGGCATCTGATCCAGCTTGGCATACTCTTCCAGATCGTTAGCAAATCGCAGCAACAGCACCTCTCCCTGCTCCTTAAACAGGATCGAGCGGCCTTTGAAAAACACGTAGGCCTTGACCTTGGCACCCTCGTCCAAAAACTCTTTGGCGTGGCGGAGCTTGAAGTTATAATCGTGATCGTCAGTCTGCGGTCCGAAGCGAATCTCCTTCACGACGACTCTGACCGACTTAGCTTTTTGCTCTTTCTGCCGCTTTTTCTGCTGATAAAGAAACTTCTGATAGTCGGTGATTCTACACACCGGGGGATCGGCGTTGGGAGAGATCTCCACCAGATCCATCTCGTGGCTCTCTGCTATCTGTAATGCTTTTTCTATCGGATAGACTCCGTTAGTCACATTCTCGCCGACCAAACGAACTTCAGGTACACGAATCCGGTCATTGATCCGGTATTGGTCCTTCAGTTTGTCGTTTCTCATCTTACCTCTCGTATCCAAATGAGTAATATATCCTCCCTTTTAATTGTACGGTGAAATTAATTTATCTGTTCTTTTTCCCAGCGATGCATCATGTCGTTGACCTCGTCTGTTAAAAGCGCGGCAAATGTAGAAATTTCCATTACTCCTTTATCGCCCTCGCCTTGTTTCCTGACAGATACGGAATTGCTTTCCTGCTCCTTCTCTCCGACGACAAGCATGTAGGGGATACGTTTGAGCTCGTTGTCACGAATCTTACGTCCGATTTTCTCGTTACGGTCGTCTACGAGGACACGGATGTCATGCTGCTCCAGCTCTTTGGCCACGCGATGAGCATAGTCATTGTAGCGCTCGCCTACGGGAAGTACGACAACTTGGTCAGGGGTAAGCCAGAGGGGAAACTTTCCGCCGGTATGCTCGATCAATACGGCAACAAAGCGTTCGATGGAGCCGAAGGGCGCACGGTGGATCATCACTGGGCGATGCTTCTGGTTATCCTCGCCTGTGTACTCCAACTCGAATCGTTCGGGCAGATTATAGTCGACTTGGATGGTACCCAGTTGCCAACGGCGTCCAATAGCATCCTTGACCATGAAATCGAGTTTGGGACCGTAGAAGGCAGCTTCGCCAAGTTCTACTTTGGCTGGAAGACCTTTCTCTTCGCAGGCTTCGATGATGGCACGTTCAGCTTTTTCCCAGTTCTCATCGGAGCCGATGTATTTCTCTTTGTTGTTGGGGTCGCGGAGGGAGATCTGCGCCTCGAAACTCTCGAAATCAAGTGCCTTGAAGATGATAAAGATGATGTCCATCACCTTGAGGAACTCGTCCTTAAGCTGATCGGGGCGGCAGAAGATATGGGCGTCATCTTGCGTGAAGCCGCGGACGCGCGTCAGGCCGTGCAATTCGCCGCTCTGTTCGTAACGGTAAACCGTGCCGAACTCAGCTAGGCGCAAAGGCAGTTCACGGTAGGAACGTGGGAAAGATTTGTATATCTCGCAGTGGTGCGGGCAATTCATGGGCTTGAGAAGGAACTCTTCACCCTCCTGCGGCGTGTGGATAGGCTGGAAAGAGTCCTTGCCGTATTTGGCGTAGTGACCAGAGGTTACGTAGAGGTGTTTGCTACCGATATGCGGCGTCATAACCTGCTTGTAACCATACTTCTTCTGAATCTGCTTGAGAAACTCCTCAAGTTTGAGTCGGAGCTGTGTGCCACGAGGGAGCCACAGAGGCAGACCTGCACCTACGGCAGGTGAGAAGGTGAACAGCTCTAGTTCGCGGCCTACCTTACGATGGTCGCGCTTCTTCGCCTCCTCGAGCATGGTAAGGTAGTCGTCGAGCATCTTCTTTTTCGGGAAAGTAATGCCGTAGAGACGCACGAGTTGCTTGCGTTTCTCATCGCCGCGCCAATAGGCTCCGGCCACGCTGGTGATTTTGACCGCTTTGATGTACGACGTATCCGGAACGTGCGGGCCACGGCAGAGATCGGTGAAAGAGCCTTGCGTATAGGTGGAAATCTTACCGTCTTCGAGCTCGCTGATTAGTTCCGTCTTGTACACCTCGCCACGGTCGCCAAACATCTTCATGGCGTCAGCCTTGGAGATGCTCCGGCGGACAATCGGTTCGGCGCGTGCAGCCAATTCCTGCATGCGAGCTTCGATGCGTGAGAAGTCTTCGTCTGTGATGGTGCGGTCGCCCAGATCGACATCATAGTAGAAGCCGTTTTCGATGGCGGGGCCGATACCGAACTTAACGTCGGGATAGAGTTGCTGGAGGGCTTCGGCCATAAGGTGTGCGCTGGAGTGCCAATAAGTGTGTTTACCGCCTTCGTCCTCCCATTTGAGGAGTTCAACTTGGGCGTCTTCGTTGAGAGGTCGTGTGAGGTCCCAAACGGTGCCGTTGACTTTGGCCGCAAGCACTTCTTTAGCCAGTCTGGGGCTGATGCTTTCGGCTATCTGCATGGAGGTCGTTCCCTCTGCAAATTCTTTTACGGAGTGATCCGGGAATGTGACTTTTATCATTATTGCTATTTGAAAATCTGTCTGCTGTAAATATGGGCGCAAAGTAAAGACATGCGTACGGATCTGAAAACGGGGGCCATAAGACGCCTCCGTTTCCATTGCAAAAAGTTGCCCTTCGAAAAACACGCCATTGATCCCATTGACACCCTCCGTCGGGGTGCAAAACCGAGCAAGGATCGCTATCGACCTCTCCTTCACGGCGGAAAATCGATCCAGTTTTCCGAACGATAATCCCGACAGGGCGAAAAACGGGATAAATGTCTCTAAAGATCACTTCTCACCAAGGGAAAAGTGATCGGGAGCGCGGTCAGCCTTCGTCTTGAAGCAAACGGAGCTCGAGGCCGTCCCAGACGGCGTAGGAGAAATACTGCATCCAGTCGCCGAGGACAATCATGCGAGTGTGGGGCGTGAGCTGGCGGTCGAGCATGAGGTGGAGATGGCCGAAGAGGAAGAAATCCGTCTCGGGATGGGATTGCAAATAAGTGCGGGCAAAGGCGTCGAGCGAGCGTGTGTTGCGTTCCTGTGCGGCTGCACGACGTGTCTCGGCGAGGCCTTTGCGACGGCTGCTGAGCGACCATCCCCGGGCAAAACCGAACGTCCACCGAGGGTGGATCGAGGCATAGAGCACTTGACAGAGTCGATTGCGAAAGATGCGCTGGATGAAGCGGTATTTTCGGGGCTGGTAGCCCACCTCATCGCCGTGAGCGAGGAAAAATCGACGGCCGAGCAGCTCCACAGTCAGCGGACCGCGATGGATGACAGCGCCCACTTCGGCGGGTAGGTAATCGAACATCCAAATGTCATGGTTGCCGATGAAGAGGTGGATTTCCACGCCGGCGTCGTGCAGCTCGGCCAGTTTGCCAAGGAAACGCACGTGGCCGCGGGGCACGACGTATCGATACTCGTACCAATAGTCAAACATGTCACCCAGAAAGTAGATGGCCGCGGCATCCGGGGCGATGCGGTCCATCCAGCGGACGAGCCGCTTCTCGTCGGCCATGGGATCGGCCGCGTAACGATTGCCGAGATGGGCGTCGGAGGCAAAGTAGATCTTCTTCACAGAGGGAAGGTCGGCGGAGGGGCGGGATTAGAACAGGCCCAGCTCGAGCTTAGCCTCGTCAGTCATCATGTCCTTGTTCCACTCGGGCTCAAAGACAAGATTGATCGTCACGCCATGCACGCCAGCGATGCCCTCTACTTTTTGCTGCACATCGTCCAGGATAAAGTCGGCGGCTGGACAACTGGGCGCGGTAAAGGTCATGTCGATCGTCACATCCTTATCGTCGTCGACTTCGACGCGGTAAACTAGCCCCAGGTCGTAAATATTGACGGGTATTTCGGGGTCAAAAACGGTGCGAAGGACCTTCACGATCTCTTCTTCTATTCTCAGGAATTCGTTATCCATAATGGAGTTAAAAAGTAGTTATGCAACCTTGCGGGCTGCGGGATTTGGCGCACCCTTGGGGGCGACTTTCGTTTGGCCTCAAGGCCGGGCGAGTTGCGGACTGAGTCCGCGGCACCTTGGCCGAAAGGGGGCTAAAAAAACATTCATCCAACCCTGCGGGCTGCGGGATTTGGCGTGCCCTTGGGAGCGACTTTCGTTTGGCCTCAAAGCCGGGCGGGTTGCGGATTGCATCCGCGGCACATTGGCCGAAAGAGGTCTAAAAAACATTCATGCAACCTTGCGGGCTGCGGGATTTGGCGCACCCTTGGGAGCGACGGTCGTTTGGCCCCAAGACTGGGCAAGTTGCGGACTGCATCCGCGGTACCCTTGGCCCAAAGGGGGCTAAAAAACATTCATGCAACCCTGTGGGCTGCGGGATTTGGCGCACCCTTGGGAGCGACGGTCGTTTGGCCTCAAGGCCGGGCAAGTTGCGGATTGAGTCCGCGGCACCTTGGCCGAAAGGGGGCTAAAAAACATTCATGCAACCCTGCGGGCTGTGGGATTTGGCGCCCCTTGGGGGCGACGGTCGTTTGGCCTCAAGGCCGGGCGGGTTGCGGGCTACGCTCGCGGCACCTTGGCCGAAAGGGCTCTAAAAAACATTCATGCAACCTTGCGGCTGCGAGATTTGGCGCGCCCTTGGGGGCGACGGTCGTTTGGCCTCAAGGCCGGGCAAGTTGCGGAATGTATCCGCAGAACCTTAGCCGAAAAGGCGCTAAAAAAACGATCATGCAGACCTGCGGACTGCGAAAATGGGCACGTCCTCGGGGGCGACGGTCGTTTGGCCTCAAAACCAAGTGATTTGCGGGCTGCGCCCGCGGCACCTTGGCCCAAAGGGGGCTAAAAAACATTCATGCAACCTTGCAGGCTGCGGGATTTGGCGTGCCCTTAGGAGCGACTTTCGTTTGGCCTCAAAGCCGGGCGGGTTGAGGATTGAGTCCGCGGCACCTTGACCGAAAGAGGTACGCTTCGGAGCGTGAACGAGGGTTAGGTGCGCGGCAGGCGACCTTCGTCGGCGTAACTATAATATCGCTTGTCGCAGAGGATGATATGATCAATCAGCTGGATGCCGAGGAGCGCAGCGGCGCGGGCGATGCGATCGGTCAGGGCGTCGTCTTGCCTACTGGGGCGGGGATCGCCTGAGGGATGGTTGTGGCAAAGCACAATGCCCGAGCAGAGGTTGTTGATCGCTGCTTTGAGGACGATCAGCACGTCGGCAGAGGTATGATCCGTGCCGCCGCGACTGATCATCGTCCGGGCGATCACCTTGGCGCTGCGATTGGTGAAAGCCGCCCAGAGTTCCTCGTGCGGCAAGTCGCAGAGGTGCGGATGGAAGAGGCGAAAGGCTTCGGCGCTGCTGCGGATCGTGTCGCGGTCCGCGTCGTCGTTGGTGAGCCCCTTGCGCCGCCCCAGCTCCATCGCGGCGGCGATGGTGATGGCTTTCGCCTCGCCGATGCCACGAAAAGCCATCAGCTCGTCGACGGTCAGGCGGGCAAGCCGGCCGAGACTGTTATCGACGGTGCCGAGGATACGCTGCGAGAGCTGTACGGCCGTTTCAGTACTGCTGCCGGATCCGATCAAGATCGCGATCAGCTCGGCGTCGCTCAGCGCAGCGGCCCCTTTGAGCCGCATTTTCTCTCGCGGCCGATCTTCCTCGGCCAACTCCTTGATGCGCAGCCTGTCGTCCATTGCGCCCAATCGTTACGCGTTACGAATGGCAAGTAACCGCTACGGGTGATTGACAAACGGGGCGAGCATGCGTATGCTCCCCCTTGCCGCACCCCTATATATATAGGTATAGGACGGCGACGCGCGTCACTTCACGCGACCCGTGTAGGATCCGTCCTGGGTGTTGATCTCGATCACATCCCCTTCGTTGATGAAGAGCGGCACGCGCACTTCAGCGCCTGACTCGACCTTGGCCGGCTTCAGCGTGTTCGTCGCCGTGTCTCCCTTAATGCCCGGCTCGGTGTACGTCACGGCCAGCTGCACTTTGATGGGCATGTCGGCAAAGAGGATCGTGTCCGTAGAGGCATCCGAAACGACGTCTACGATCTGACCTTCTTTCATAAAGTCTACCCCGTTGATCAGCGACTTGGCAATAGGGATTTGCTCGAAAGTTTCCTGATTCATGAAGATAAACTCTTCGCCCTCTTGGTAAAGGTACTGGTACGGGCGACGCTCCACACGTACGTCTTCGAGCTTCTCCCCGATATTGAATCGGCGTTCGATCACATTGCCGCGAACGACGTCTTTCAGGGTCGTGCGCATGATCGTATTGCCTTTCCCGGGCTTTACGTGAAGGAAGTCGATGCAGAAGTAGAGCTTGCCGTCGAGGCGGATACAGGTCCCTTTCTTGATGTCTTGAGAGTTAATCATTTTCTTATTCTGTTATTACTGTAAATCGTTGAAAATTAAACCGGCCGCAAAAGTAGACCAATCTCGCAAAAGTCAAAAGCCGCTTCCGGAGCGGGATCTGAGGCGCCCAAGGAGGGCGTGATCGGGACTAAAGATAGATGTCGGCCGGATAGTGCACCTCGACGAGTGCGAGACCTTCCGCCGCGGCCGAGTCGCCCGCCTGGCCACGGTCGAGGGCTTCAATCACGTGTCGAAAGCCCTCCTCGCTCAGTCGGCCACGCCCCACCTCGAAGAGGGTGCCGACGATGGCGCGGACCATGTTGCGCAGGAAGCGGTCGGCCGTGATCGTGAACGTCCAGCGGTCGCCCTGGCGTCGCCATTCGGCGCGCGTCACGTGGCAGAGGTTGGTCTTCACATCGGTGTGTAACTTGCTGAAAGAGGTGAAGTCGCGATAGTCCAGCAGCGTCGCCGCGGCGCGGTTCATAGCCTCAAAATCGACGCCTCGCAAGACCATCCGATGTACGGCCGGGGGCGCGAAGGGGTCTTTGACGCCCGTCACGGTGTACTCGTAGGTGCGCGCCGTGGCCGAAAACCGGGCGTGGGCGTCGGGCCGCACGGCGTCGAGGCTCCACACGGCGATGTCGGGCGGTAGGAGTCGGTTGAGCCGACCCACCAACCCGGCGGGATCGTCGATCGGGACGTCCGTATCCAAGTGCGCCGCCATGCGTCGGGCATGCACGCCGGCGTCTGTACGGCCGGCCCCGGTGAGGGGCGTGGGCTGACGAAGGATGGTGGCCAGGGCCTCCTCCACGCGCTGTTGCACACTCATGCCGTTAGGCTGTCGCTGCCAGCCGCAGTAGGCGCCACCGGTGTATGATAGCCAAATGAAGTATCTCATCAGAAGGGAAAAATGAAAAGCTAAAAACGAAATATGGGTTGAGGTATCTGGCAAATGTTCTCTTCAAAAAAATAGATGGGATATGCTCGGGTAGGGGCGTATTGCATACGCCCCTTGAGCGGCCCCGCAAGGGGACGAATGATTGATTCCAAAGAGAGGCGTCTTTTCTATTCTCACGACCTTCTTTTCTTGTCTTGATACAAGAAAAGAAGGCAAAAGAAAATCAAGGCCTCACCGAGGCCGAGGAAGTTAGCCAGGTACATGTAGGAACGAAAAACGTGTCGGCCGACAGGTGGTAGGGGCGTATTGCATACGCCCCTCAGGCGTTTCCGGTAGGAAACGAATTTTTGTATCACCCTAAAATGTATTTCTCCTTTGGATCATTCGCCCCCTTGCGGGGCCGTCCAAGGGGCGTATGCAATACGCCCCTACATCCGGGTACCCATCAAAAAAACACCTCCGAAATTCATTGCTATGAATCATTAACCCTCCTCCCCTATCCGAACAGCGTCGCGATGTCCGACTCGCCCCAATAGAGGTGGGTATAGCTGGCCAGGACGTTGGCGTGGCGATAAACGGGGGTATCGACCATGCCGCCCTTGGCATTGTACTGCTGGGCGACGCTGGGCGGGGCGTCGGGAGAGGGAACGACCGAGGAGTAGTGGAACTCGTGGCCGCGCCAGTCTGTCCCGCCAAGCTCGAAACGGCGATAGCCGAGGCGCAGCCGCATGCCCTCCATCGTGGCGTCCTGAGCGAGGATGCCGACCATCTCTCGCCGCACGCCGTCCATCCCCGTCACGGCGCGACAGAGATACATCATGCCGCCGCATTCGGCGAGTATCCGTCCGCCGCGCTCGGCGTAGCGACGGATCGCGTCGCGCATCGGGGTGTTCGCCGTGAGGGCGTCGAGATGGAACTCGGGGTATCCGCCCGGCAGGTAGACCAGATCGGACTCCGGCAGCTGTTCGTCTCGCATCGGGCTGAAGCGGACGACCTCGGCGGCCTGCGCGAGCCTGGCGATGTTCTCGCGATAGACGAAGGCGAAGGCCTCATCGTCGGCCACGGCCACGCGTCCGAGGGGGCGCATGGGGGGCGGGGCCTCGCCGGCGGGGGGCGTGGGGCGACGGCAGACGCTAAGCAAATGATCCAGGTCGACGTGCTGCTCCACGGTGTCGGCTACGCGCTCGATCCATTGTTCGAGTTGGAAATTCGTATCGAGCGTCAGCCCGAGGTGTCGCGAGGGCACCTCTAACTCCGCCAGCCGAGGCAGGCAGCCGAGGCAAGGCACACCGACGTCGGCACACGCCTCGCGGAGGTAAGCGGCATGCGACGTCGAGGCGACCATATTAAAGACCACGCCGGCCACCTCGACACGCGGATCAAAGTGCGCAAAGCCGTGGATGAGAGCCGCCACGGAGTAGGCCGTCGAACGGGCATTGACGACGAGCACGACCGGCAGGCCGAGCGTCCGCGCCACCTCGGACGAGCTTCCGCGCGTCTTGTCGAAGCCGTCAAAAAGCCCCATCACGCCCTCGGCCACGCACGCATCGGCCGACCCGCCGTATTTGCCATATATATATTGTATATGATCGGGCGACGCCATCCAAGTGTCGAGGTTCACGGACGCCAGGCCCGCGGCCCGGGTGTGATAGCGTGCGTCGATATAGTCCGGCCCACATTTGAAGGGTTGCACGGAGAGCCCGCGTCGCCGGAGTGCGCGCAGTAGCCCGATGGTGAAGGTAGTCTTGCCACAGCCTGAGTTTGTGGCCGCGATGAGCCATTGAGGAATCATATCTGTAGAAAATGTAGGGCGCCGCGTCAGTGCGCCGCCGGGTTGTTCAAAATTGCCTGCAAAAGAAGCGCACGCGCAGCGATATTGAAGCCCCCACCAGACAAATATCGGTCAGCGACCGGCGGAGCGAAGAAATTCTAAGCAGGTATCAGGCTGTAGGGGCGTATCGCATACGCCCTCCAAACGCCCCCGAAAGGGGACGAATGATCGAATGACCAAACTTATGGGGAGATGATTCGGACAATCGTTTCCTACCGGAAACGTCCAAGGGGCGTATGCAATACGCCCCTACCGCCCGATACCTGACAGGTTTCGTATTCGTTTTGCCAAAGATCTGGGTAAAACCCGCCGGGTTTCACTCAGACTTGTGGCAAAGTCCAAAACCCGCTGGGTTTTACGCTATGCCGTGTGGCAAAGTCCAAAACCCGCCGGGTTTTACGCCATGTCGTGTGGCAAAGTCCAAAACCCGCCGGGTTTTACGCTATGTCGTGTGGCAGAATCCAAAACCCGCCGGGTTTCGCACTATGTCGTGTGGCGGAATGCGAAACCCATCGACCGGTAGGCTGTAGGGGCGTATTGCATACGCCCCTTGGACGTTTCCGGTAGGAAACGAATGATCGATATCAAGAATAGGCGGGCCTTGAGACCCTACTATAATCTTCTTTTCTTGTCTTGATACAAGAAAAGAAGCAAAAGAAGATCAAGGCCTCACCGAGGCCAGGGAAGTTGGCCGGGTACAGGTGGGGGTGGGAAAATAGATGGGATGTACCTGGGTAGGGGCGTATTGCATACGCCCCTTGGGCGTTTTCGGCCGGAAACGATTGCCTGAATCATCTCCAAATAAATTTGACCATTGGGGCATTTGTCCCCTTGCGGGGCCATCCAAGGGGCGTATGCAATACGCCTCTACACAGACGCGCGCTATCTGTTTTCGGATCCTCGATAACTGTCGCCTCAAATCCTTGCCTCTTATCGGAAGGCACGCTTCGGCTTCATTCCCTCGGACATCTTGAAAAGGGTGCCTGTCGGACAGACGAATCGACAATAGGGACGGGGGATGAAGGCGGAGAGGAGGGTCACTACGCCGGTGAGGATGATCAGGGCCACGGGCGCTGTGCGGACAAGAAAGGCGGGGAAGAGTTCCCAGTCGATCCAGTCGGCCAGTACGCCGGTCCAGAGGCAAATCATCAGCGCCACCCAAAGCCCTTTGCGAAAACGCTCCAATAGGCGGACGGTACGGCTGCTGAGGTGCCACTTGCGTCGGTTGACGCGCCCGGCCAATTGTTGCAACGATCCGAGGGGGCAGATGTGGGCGCAGTAGTACTGCGGCCGACCGAAAAGGGGGTAGATGAAGGCGGTGACGAGCATGACGATCGGGACAATCGACAGGAGCAGCTGGGCACCGTTGGTGAGGTATCCCAAAAAGAGCGTGTAGGAGAGAAAGGAGCCGCTCCAGAAGCCGAGCACAGCCACGTTAAGCACCTGCTGCACGGTCTGATACGTGCGATTGTGCACGAAAAGGGGCAGGACGGCGGCCAGGAGTACGACCAAGAGCGCGGCGATCGACCCGGGCGAGAGGTCGAGCGTGTCCCAGAGCGAGGGTGCGGCGGGATGGTCTGTCGCATAGGCGGCGGCGCGGCGGACGTTTCCGATCAGTGCGCGCGAGGTGAACGTGGCGCCGGAAACGACATCCACCTCCATCGTGGCCGCCTCTTCCGGGGTGCGCCCGACCCAGCGCGCGGGCAGCTCATCGGTCACCGCCTCGAGGAACGAGGGCGTCTCGCTGTTCGGTAGCACCTCGAGGCGCTCAATGCGCCCGTCACGCAGATGGAGTTCGATCGGCACCGGGCCGGCGTAGCCGACAAGGTCGGCCCCCAGCGCGGTGGTGTTGATCACTGTCGTGCCGTCGGACGAGGTGCGTATCGTGGGCACGGTGTCCTTCGGTGCCTCCGTCGAGGTGGATTTTTGGGCCGTAAAATCATGCCCGAAAAGTTTGCCACCGCGCAACAGGGCGATGGACATCATCATCAAAAAGCAGGTCACCAAACAAAGGAGCTGCATCCATTTTCTTCTATTCATTGGGTCTAAAATTCGATAGGGAAAGCGATCGATCTGCCCGCCATCCTCTCGGAAAGGGCAAAAAAAGAAGGTAGGGCATCCGGGGTTTTGGAGATTCATTGCGTAAATGAAAAAAAGATATGGTCCCGGACGCCCCCACCTAAAGATATGGATTTCGGGGGCAAAGATAAGGCGCTGGCGCCAATTTTTCGGCAGCGACAACCGACAGAGTTCCTCCCCTGCCACGCTGCACACCAAGTAAATATGCCGACTGCCCAACCTGCCCCGCGGATCATCTCCCCCACTCGATCGATTGCCCCAAGCATCACTTTTTTCAGCCCTACATTTTTCGGAAAGCATCTCCCGCCACGCCGCAAACACGGAAAATAGGCCGCCCCGACGCCGTGGCGTTTTGGACGGAGATTCTACATTTGCGACCGCTTCGAACGAGGCTTTTTATTCACAGAATGAACGAACAAGATTTACGAACATGATTACGATAGACCAACTGAAGGATATGTTGGAACGCGAGCAGGCGTTGAGGAGGTTTCTTTGACGTCGATGCGAAAACCGTTCAATTAGAGGAAGAAGAGCTGCGCACGCGCGACCCGGCCTTCTGGGAAGACGCCCAACGGGCGGAGGCGCAGATGAAAGTGGTCAAGGATCTGAAGAAATGGATTGAGCTATACCGCGCTGTCCACGATGCGACTGAGGAGCTGAGTCTGGCTTTCGAATATGTCAAGGAGGGCGTGACGACCGAAGACGAGGTCGACGCCGCCTATGCGCGCACGAAGGAGCTGGTGGAGAACCTCGAATTTCGCAACATGTTGCGCGGCGAGGCCGACGCGATGAACTGCGTGCTCAAGATTAACTCCGGCGCCGGTGGTACCGAAAGCCAAGACTGGGCTTCGATGCTTATGCGCATGTATATGCGTTGGGGCGAGGCCAATGGATACAAGGTGACCATCAGCAACCTACAAGAAGGCGACGAGGCGGGCATTAAAACCGTGACGATGAATATCGAAGGCGACTATGCGTACGGCTATCTCAAGGGCGAGAATGGCGTCCACCGCTTGGTGCGCGTCTCACCCTACAACGCGCAAGGAAAACGCATGACGTCGTTCGCCTCCGTGTTTGTCACACCGCTCGTGGACGACACGATCGAGGTCAACGTGGAGCAGGCACGCATTTCGTGGGACACGTTCCGCTCCGGCGGCGCGGGAGGTCAGAACGTCAACAAAGTAGAGTCTGGTGTCCGTCTGCGCTATCAGTACAAAGACCCGTACACGGGTGCCGAGGAGGAGATCCTCATCGAAAACACCGAGACGCGCGATCAACCGAAGAACCGCGAGAACGCCCTCCGTCAACTCCGATCCATCCTCTACGACCGCGAAATGCAGCATCGGATGGAGGAGCAAAACAAGGTGGAGGCCGGAAAAAAGAAGATCGAATGGGGATCGCAAATCCGCAGCTACGTCTTTGACGACCGCCGCGTGAAGGATCACCGGACGAACTTCCAAACCTCCGACGTGGGCGGCGTGATGGACGGTAAGATTGATGGATTTATTAAGGCTTACTTGATGGAGTTCGCAGCCGTAGAGAATTAGGCGGGATCGTCTATCAGACGCCCAAACAGGTCTACGACTCACTACTTCAACTACCTCCGAACTACTTCTGACTCCCTACTCCAATGAATGAAGCAACCCGCCCACTGCGGTTCCTGTTTATTGTCCAAGGTGAGGGGCGCGGCCACCTGACGCAAGCGCTCTCACTCGCCGATATGTTGCGGCGCCACGGCCACGAGGTCGTAGAGGTGCTGATCGGTAAGAGTCATGGGCGCGAGGTGCCACCCTTCTTTCGCGCCAAGATCAAAGCGCCGGTGCGCGCCTACGAAGCCCCGTCGCTGATCTATAAGAAGGATCGCAAGCGACTCGACAAGCTCCGCACGGCCTTTTACAACGGCAATCCGCGAAAGCTGCGGCAGTATGGCCAAAGCATTGAGATGATTCACCGACGCATCAAGAAGCAGCAGCCGGACGTGGTGGTGAACTTTTACGAGATGCTCCCCGCCCTAGCGCAGCTGCGCTTCCGCATAGACATCCCCTTTGTCAACATCGCCCATCAGTACCTGCTGCGCCACCCCGATTATCGGCATGGCACGGGCGACGCACAGAGCCTCCTCGTCCTGCGTCTGCACACCCTGCTGACGGGTATCGGCGCCACGAAGCTCCTGGCCCTATCCTTCTATCCGATGAAGTCATGCGCCAGGGAACGCATCGTGGTCGTGCCGCCGCTCCTCAGGCGTGAGGTGCTCGACCTGCAAGCCACGGAAGGGGATTACATCCTCGGCTATATGCTCAATCAGGGCTTTGAGAACGAAGTGCGCCGCTGGCACGACGCCCATCCGGACGTCCGCCTGCATTTCTTCTGGGACAAGCGTGACGCCCCGGCGGAACTCCGGGTGGACGACACGCTGACACTTCACCGCATCGACGATGAGCAATTCCTCCATTACATGGCTGGCTGCCGCGGTTACATCACCACGGCCGGATTCGAGTCGGTCTGCGAAGCGCTCTATCTGAATAAGCCCGTGATGCTCATCCCCGCGCATCTGGAACAAGAGATCAATGCCGCCGACGCCTCGTCGATCCCTGGCGCCGCCACGACGGGTGACTCGTTCGACCTCTCGCGGCTGCTGGACTTCATGCAGACTCCGCGCACGTTCGATCACGACACCTTCCGCCGCTGGCTGCTCTCCGCCGAAGAGACTTTCGTCCGAGAACTGACGTCCGTGGTCGATCGGGAGTAGCGAGTGGAGAGAGGCACGTTGAGAGGTGGATGACCTCTCGCCCGACTCTAAGCGTCATCCTCCGGCCTCAGTAAATGGAGAAGCCTTCGGGCTTGATCACCATCCCTAGGCGGAGGACACTCTTGAAACGGTCGTAGTCGAGGAGGTTTTCGCCGTAGCCGTTGTAGTACTGGAAGAAGAGGTACTGATTGGCGTGACGGCTGATCTTGAGGCTAAGCTCCCATTGGGTGTTGAAGCTGAAGGAGTGCGCCCGCCAAGTGGCCAGCATGCCCGCCTGCACACGCCGATTATCCGTGCGATAGAGCAGCCCCATCTGTGCCAGACCCGAGTAGCGGAGGATGTTGCGATTGTTCTCGCCGTCCACGATGGGGATCCAGGTCTTGAGCTGCATTTCCATGTGGCGATTGAGGAGGAGGGTGCTGCTGAGCGAGACTTTGTTCCAACTGCGTGACGCGGGGCCGTCCTTGCCGTTCGACTCATGCTCCAACATGAAGAGGGCGTGACCGATGTACTTGTTGTGGTAGACAATGAGGTGGCCCAAGCCTACGCCGGGATTGAAGTTCAGATCTCGCATCGGGAGCGACTCCTCTAAGACGTTCCAGATCGTCTTCTGCGTGAATTGCAGGAAGAGATACGTGTCGAAAGGCAGGCGACTCTTGGTCAGGCGATGGATGATGCTGATCTGAAACTTCACGTTGGCGTTGTCGCGGCGGACAGGCCCGCCAATCGGAATGCCGCCGATGAAGTAGTTGTCGCGGAAGATGCCGAAGTATGGCCCGCTCTCGATGACCGCCCGCACGCTGTCGGCATTGTAGTCCGGGCGTGCATCCTCGATGCGGCGCAGGAGCTCCGTGCGGAGGCTGTCGCTACGCATGCGGCCACGCTTGAAGGCCGACACGTCTTGTTGCGCATGCGTGGCCGTCGGCAGGGCCAGAAGCAAAAGGGATAAGAGATAAACGTAATTCATAAACAGGGGGCGTGATTTTACAGGTGGCAAACGTAGCCACGATGCCCCCACAGCGAGCGTGGGCAGCCACCGGAGGCCCACAAAAAGCGCCTTCCGGGGGTTCACCCCAAAGCGCAAGTTTCACCTATTCAGAAAACAGATATATAGTCATGGCGAAAAAGAAAAAAGCGGCTGCTACCCAAGCCCGAAAAGAAGAAGAGGCACGACGATACAACGTCTACAAGAAACGCGTCTTCAACCTGCTCCGCGAGCTGGGGTATAGTGAAGCCATACAGTACATCGACCGTTCCATGTTGCGCGTCCTCTACTCCGCTCGACCGACGCTGCTCCGCATCAACGCCGCGGATATGACCATCTTCAACAAGGAAGACTTGGACATCATCAAGAGCGAGTTCTACTACTACATGGACTTCGACAAGATGCCCTTCACCCTGCGCGAAGGCGAGAAACGCACCATCTCGGCCCTCGACTTCTACGACATTTGGATGCCCCTCTCGCTCTACCTCCTGCGCGAGCCCAAGTATCCGGAGGACAAGATCTACGCCCGCATTGTAGACATCATCGAGGCGGGCGGATTCTCCATGCGCGGCATCAACAACCCCTACGAGTTCTCGGCCGAGTTCGACCGCGTGCTGGTGCGCATGGAGTATCAGTACACCAGCACGCTGATGACCTACATCTTCCAGCTCTCCAACCCCTGCATGCACCTCTTGTGGTTCAAGAAGCGCAACTTCGAGATGTTGCGTAACCGCGTCGGGCGCACGGTCGACTTCTCCTCCTGCAAGCCGCAATCCATCTGGGGCACCGACCGCAAGGGCGAGCGACGGCTACTCTTCCGCGTCGGCTTTCCGGACATCCTCAACGATGGCCTCCGCTGGCTCTCGGCCTGCATCCCCCACAATCCCTACATCCCCGAGCTGGACCCCGACCGCCCCTACGACGTCTACATCCAGGAGCACGCCATCAAGCGCATGTTCGAGCGCGTCGACGGCCTCTCGCCCAACGTGGTCAATACGTACATGAACTTCTGCTTCACCTCCTTCGACGTGGATTGGTACAAGGGTTCGCTGCTGATCTCCTTCAGCGTCTTCAGCTTCCGGGTTGGGTATTTCTTTGCCGACTTCACGCGTGACCGTAAGATCGTCATCCGCACCTTCTACTTCATCACCTACGACCACACGCCCGAGGGTGAGATCCTCTCCAGCTACGCCGGCCTCAAGGCCCTCGACAAGCGTTACCTCTGCATCGACCGCCTCAGCACCTTCTTTGCCTCCAAGATCGACCAGCGTTCACGTCTGGCGAGTCTCTTCCGCGAGGCCGGCTGTGAGCACCTGCTCCGCCTCAACGAGATGCGCGAGTTGGCCGACCGCGAAGAGAAGCTGACCAGCATCTCCAACGAGTTCATCGAGAAATACCTCTCCTCACTCGACGACGACGTCTGACCGCAAGCGAAAACGTGGGGGGGGCAAGCCGGGCGCACCCTTGGGCTCCTCCCCTCCCCTATTGTGTGCCCGGCTTTCGCGTATTGTTGCCCCGAGGAGGTGCTTTATTTTCACTACAAAAAGGCACGTCTATATTTGTGGCCGCAAGAGAAAAACGAGTCGTCTCTCTAACGAAAAATAGAATCCTCCATAAAGCAACATACATAACCCCCAGAATAAAAATCGAACAATATGAGTGAATCTAATTCTTGGGACAAGGTGATGAATCTCGCCTTATCCATGCCGATGGTGAAAGTGGACAGGAACACTTTCTTGATGAATGAGTTTTCCATGTATGACAACGCCGATCAGCTGCGCGACAAGCGGCCGATTGACCTCTTCGACGCCGAGGCCATCGAGCGCGCCGCACGGGGCATCATCAATTCGCATTTGGCCAAAGCTACGGTCGCCTCGACCGCTGCCGGCATCCCCGGCGGACTGGTCATGGCAGCCACCATGCCGGCCGACATTGCGCAGTATTACTGGCATGTGTTGGTGGTAGCCCAGAAGTTAGGCTACCTCTACGGCTGGCCCGACCTGCTGGACGACAAGGGGCAGATCACCGAAGGCACGCGCAACGTGCTGACGCTTTTCGTGGGCGTCATGTTCGGCGCTCAGGCCGCCAGCAAGCTGGTTGGAGAAATCGCCAAACAAGTCTCCCTGCAAGCCGCCAAGCGACTGCCGCAACAAGCGCTCACCAAGACGATGTATTACCCCGTCGTCAAGCAAGTGGCCAAGTGGATCGGCGTTAAGATGACCAAGGACACGTTTGGGAAAGGTGTGGGCAAGGCTATCCCCATCTTGGGCGGCGTACTTTCAGGCGCCATCACGGCCTTCTCCTTCAAACCGATGGCCGAGAAGCTGCAAAAGCATTTGCGCGAAGAGATGCCCATGATGCGGTCGCTGAACGAGAACGTCTTCTTCGACGAAAACAACATCGAAGACGTCGCCTTTGAAGAGCAAGACCTACAGGAGACGCCCGAGAATCTGGAGAAAATCAAGATCCAAGCCTGCATCAACATCGCCAAGATCGACTTCGATTTCAGCCAAGAAGAGAAGGACTTCATCACAGAGATGATCGATAATTCTGATGAGCTGAGGAATAGAGAGAAGAAAGAGCTCCTCGAGCAGCTGAACGACGAAAAGCTCGTGGACATCGACTTCAACCGCCTCCGCGGGAACATACTCTACGCCACCGCGCTGCTTGAGAGCCTGATTGCTGTCGTGAAGGTCGACAACATCGTCCGCCCCGCTGAGAAGATCTACCTCTTCAAGATCGCCCACGATCTGGGCTTCGATAAGGACACGATCAAGGAAATGCTCGACGAGAGCAAGTGACACCGCATGGAGGAGTCAGGCGCCCCCGCCTGACTCCTCCATGATAATGGGTGGCATTTGCAGGCTCCCGAATCTTTCTACTTTCGCCGCCGCTGCGGGGGTGAGAGAGCCCTCTGGAAGAAACTTCCACGGTACCCCAACGGCTGCAAACCCTCTGGAAGAAACTTCCACGGTACCTCCAACAGCTGCGAACCCTCTGGAAGAAACTTCCACGGCACTTCAACCAGCTGCGAGCTCTCTGGAAGAAACTTCCACGGTACTTCAACCGGCTGCAAGCTCTCTGGAAGAAACTTCCACGGCACTTCAACCAGCTGCGAGCCCTCTGGAAGAAACTTCCACGGTTTGACTCGCTGTGCCCGCCGTCCATTCACATTACGTTTTTCATAAAGAGATAACCCACATCCACTTGATCAATTAAAAACTGAACCAGATGAAACGAGCTAAACCCATTGACACCATCTATGTTCATTACCCGCTGGGTATGCATGTTGGTTTGCAAGAAGTGTTGTACGGACTGATCCAACCGATCGCCCCTGAGAAAATCCTTTTGGAAGCCACCGACATCCCCTTGTGGAAGGCCGACATCGACAAAGAACGGGAGGTGGTGCGCGAAACGAAAGCCTCCGAAGAGACCGAAGCCCTCGCGGAAAAGGATGCGAAACGGGATGAGATCATCACCTCGCTCTTCCAAGAGATTCGGCTGGCTGACAAGTCGCTCATCGAAGCTCGCAAGGCCGCTGGCCATCGGCTCCGCCTCGTGGTCGACACCTACAAAGGCCTGCAAAGAGAGAACCTGTTTGAAGAGACCGGACATGTATCCGGCCTGCTGAACGATTTAGACAAGCCCGCCGCTGTGGCTGATCTGACTGCCCTCGGCGTGAAACCTTTGGTTGAAAAGTTGCGCACCATCAACGGCGAATTCATTGCCCTGCGCGATACCCGTTTGAAGGCGAAGGCCGCCGTCAATTTGCCGACGGGCACCAGCCTCCGCAATAAGAACGACGACACGGCGAACCAGATCTTCCGACACATCGAGGCCGCTTATCTGGCTACCACCTCCGACGAAGACCGCAAAATGATCAGCGAACTGATCGACCAACTGAACCAAGCGCTCCGTGACGTCAAAACGACTCACCGCCAAAGCCTCGCCCAAAAGAAGCCCACCGAACCTAAGGCTCCCAAAGAGCCTAAGCAACCGAAGGAGCCTAAGCAACCCAAAGATCCCAAGACTCCCGATCAGCCGAAGGATCCGAAGCAGCCGGAGACGCCTCAGCCGCCCAAACCGGGTGGCGAGAAACCGAAGGATCCGAAGAAACCGGGTGGCGACGGTAATCCCGACATCACGTTGCCAGAGGAATAGGGGCGTCCGTAGACACCCCGGAATGATTAAAGGGCATCCCCAACAGATGGGGGTGCCCTTTTTTGTACCCGTTCGGCAGGATCGTTCGGCCCCGCGGGGCCGTGTGGTGAGGCGTATGCAATACGCCCCTACAGGTACCAGGCCATTCATGTACCGAGTAAACTTCGCTGCCCCCGCAGGGGCCGTCCGTAGACGCCCGTATGCGATACGCCCCTACAGGTACCCGGCCAAACTTGGCTGGCATCCCTGATGCCTTTTCTGCTTTGCTTTCTGATTCTATTTTTGCCGCCGTTTTCGGTGACGCCAAGTCGGACGGTCCCGTCCGCGACGTGAAAAGGGAATCCAGTGAAAGACTGGAACAGTGCCCGCTACTGTAACACCCCACCTATCGAACGAAGGAGAGCACCCGCAAGACGTGCCACTGCCGCCCCGGAGCGGCGGGAAGGCCCACAGCCCTCCTTCAGGGTGAAGTCAGGAAACCTGCCGGAAACAACACGTATACCGCCCCTCGGGGTCAAGGGGCGGAGGTTACAAAAGGAATGTTTCACACATACGAGATACATACAAGATGCCTGTCGGACGTCGCACTGCGGCGCGCCCTGATGCTGCTTGCCGGGCTGCTTTACCTTCTCGACGCCGCCTCACAGGGCACGGTGCGAGGCACGGTGCGCGACGCTGCGGGTAGACCCGTCGTGGCCGCCACGGTCGCTGCCGGTGCACAGCGTGGCACATCCACCGACGACCGCGGCGCCTATGCCCTCGAGCTGCCCGCCGGACGCACGACGCTCACCGTCTCGTCCGTCGGTTACAAGACCGTTAAGGTCGAGGTGGACGCAGCGCGAACCCCCACGCAGAACTTTGTGCTCGAGGAAGACGCCGTCACCCTCAACGTCGTCGAGGTCTACGCCAAAAGCCCCGCACAGCGTCTCCGCGAGAGCGCCTTCGCCGCCGCGGCCCCCGATGTCAAGACGCAGCTGAGTCAGCTGCACGACCTCAACACCCTCGTCGGCCGCACGGCCGGCGTCAAGGTGCGCGAGGAGGGCGGCGTCGGCTCCGACTTCGAGCTATCGATCAACGGACTCTCGGGCAACTCCATCCGCTACTTCATGGACGGCCTACCGCTCGCCACAAAGGGCAGCGGCGTATCGCCCGCCAACCTGCCGGTCAACCTCATCGAGCGCGTGGAGATCTACAAAGGCGTCGTCCCGGCCTACCTCGGCGCCGACGCGCTGGGGGGCGCCATCAACATCATCACCCGCCGCGAGCAGCGCAACTACCTCGACGCCTCTTACGGCATCGGCTCCTTCCACACCCATAAGGCCGACCTCTTCGCGCAGGTGGTCGATCGGCACACGGGGATCATCGTGCGACCTGTGGCCGGCTTCAACTTCTCCAAGAACGACTACCTGGTGCGCGGCGTGGAGCTATGGGACGAGGCCGCGCAGGAGTTCCGCCTCACCGATCGGCGTCGCTTCCACGACGACTACCTCTCCGCCCTCATGCAGCTCGAGGCCGGCGTCAGCCGCCGCACTTGGGCCGACGAACTGTTCGTCTCCGCCTCTTACTCCACCACCCGCAAGCAACTCCAGACGGGCGCCATGCAGACCATCGTCTACGGCGCCGCCGAACGTCAGACGGGGACCTGGAACATCGCCGCGCGGTACGCCAAGAAGGCCCTCTTCCTGCCCGGCCTCAACGCCTCCCTCTCGGCCTCTCACACCTGGGATCACGCCCAGACGATCGACACCACCTTCCGCAAATACCGTTGGGACGGATCCTACATCGAGTCCGCCCGCAGCGAGATCTTGGGCCGCGACCGCATGCACCGACACTATCGCCGCCCCTTGACGCTCGTCCGCCTCGGGCTGGATTACCATTTCAACCTGCATCACACGCTGAACCTGAACTACCTCATGAACCGCACCGGCAATCGCCGTACGGACGACGTAGATTCGGACTTCGCGCCCTCGGACGACATCTTCGCCAAGCATACACTCGGCCTCTCCTATAGCCAGCTGCTCGTCGAGGACCGTTGGCAGAACACGTTCTTCGTCAAGAACTACACGAACTACCTGAAGGTTGGGCAGCAGGAACTCCCCTGGATCACCGGTTCGGGTGAGGTGCAGGGCCCTTCGACAAAGAATCATACGGGCTACGGCCTGGCCACGCGTTACGCCTTCCCCTCCGACGCCTTCGCTGTGAAAGCCTCCTACGAGCACAGCCTGCGCCTGCCCATGTCGCGCGAGCTGCTCGGCAACGGCACCACGGTCTATGCCAACCTACGTCTGCGTCCGGAGAACAGTCACAACATCAACCTCGGCTTCTTCGGTGCGCTCCGCCCCGCCCCCGGTCACCGGTTGGATTACGAGTTGAACGCCTTCTATCGCGACGTGAAGGATTACATCCGCCTCGTCGTCTCCGAAACCGAAGGCACCAGCCAGTACGACAACGTGCCCGGCGTGGGCATCCGGGGCCTCGAGGGCGAGCTGCGCTATGCCTACTCCGACCTGCTGCAGGTCGTGGCCAACGGCAGCTGGGAGGACGCCCGCAGCATGACCCGCTACTATCCCGACGGCAAGGAGATGATCACCTATCGCAACCGCATCCCCAATCGCCCGTGGCTCTTCGCCCACATCGAGGCGACGCTGAAGCGGCGCGACGTCCTCATCCCCCGCAGCACGGTGCGGCTGACGTACAACTTCGACTTTGTCCGCAGCTTCTTCCTCACCTGGGAGGGCTACGGCAGCCTCGACAGCAAGTCGCGCATCCCCACGCAGTATCGCCACGACGTCTCCCTCTCCGTCTCCTTCGCCGATGAGCGCTACAACATCTCCCTCTCCTGTAACAACCTCTTCGACCGCACGCTCTACGACAACTATAAACTCCAGAAGCCCGGCCGTGCCTTCTTCTGCAAATTCCGTGTGTTCATTAATTAGAGGGTAGAGAGTAGAGGGTAGAGAGTAGAATAGAGGGCAGAGGGTTGACTGAAGCCCTTCCATTAAGAATGACAATTGACTTACACCAATAAATAGACACAGAGATGAAAGCAATCAAATGTTACGCTTGGGCGCTGATCATGGCGCTAACGACGGCCGTTTTCACGGCATGTAATGATGATCCGGAACCAACACCGAATCCGGGTCCTACGCAGAAAGCCCACTTCGACCTTTGGGTGGCCGTGGGCGAAGAGGGTGGCATGGGCTCGACCGCAGCGCTGCTGGTCAAGAGTACCCAGTCGCTCGACGCACAAACGCAGCTCGACTTCAAAGGCTCGGGCGTAGACGTGACCAAGAAGCTCTTTCAAGAGACCATCATCCGCGGCAAGTATTACTACCAGATTCCGCAGGAGAAGGATCGCTTCGGCAAGTATCAGATTGTCGATGCCGGAGGGACGCACCAGATCGCCATCGTCAAGGAGGTTAGTTTCAAAAAGAACACGCTGAAGGACCGTCGCTACACGCACGCTTGGATCAACGACCACACTTTGGTGCTGATCGGCTCGAATGGCAAGTCGGACAAGATCCTTTGGATTAAGATCGACACCGAGAACATGACGATCCTCGGCGAAGGCGAGCTCGACCTGCCCGCACCGCCCGCCAAAGACAAGTTCAACACCTCCGGCATCGCCAACTATCGTGACGGCAAGATCCTCTACGCCTTCGTCTACAACAACGAACGCTCTTACTTCCAGCTGGCCTTCATCAACGCGGCGGACATGAAGACGGAGAAGGTGGTCAAGGAGACGCGCGCCGAGTTCATGGCCGGCACGGCTTACGGCGAACTGCTCCAGCACAAGAGCTTCTTCACCCCCAACGGCGACTATTATCTGGCCTGCAACAGTGTGAACGCTGGCGCCAAGAGCTCCACGCAACAGCACGGAGCCCTGCTGCGCATCAAGAAGGGAGCGACGGAGTTCGACAAGAGTTACCGCGGCTACAACCACCCCAAAGGCAAGATCGTTACCGCCGACTGTCTCTCTCCGACCAAGGCGCTGCTCTACATCCAAGATCCGGAGCACACCGGAGCCAAGGGCTGGGGCGCTGACTACAACTGCTACTACGCCATCCTCGACCTGACGACGGATCAGCTGACCGAGATCCAATACAACGGCACCAACCTGCCCTTCAGCAGCGGTACCTTCTCGCAGCGCTCACTCGTCCTCGGTAACAAGGCCTACATCGGTGTCAACCCGAAGGACGCACCTACGTGTATCTACATCTACGACATCCCGTCGGGCCAGGTGACCAAGGGCATGACCATCGCCAAGGGTTACCACTTCGAACGCATCGTGGGCATCGAGGAATAAACGGTATCAACGCTCTGAGAATTGATGAATAAGTGGCTGTTTCGGATCCACCGATGGGTGGGCGCAGTCGTCGGACTGTTCTTTCTGATGTGGTGCTTGTCGGGATTGGTGCTCGTCTACCACCCCTTCCCCAACGTAGATGAGCGCGACCTGCAAGCGCGCATGGAGCCGCTGCCCGACTCCCTTCCCGCCGTCGACTCGGTAGCCAAACGGCTACCCGAGGGTGCGGCGGCGAAGGTGCGGACGGTCACAGTGCGGCGCTTCCAAGGCCAAACGCTCTTCGACTTTGAGACGAAGGACACGACCTACACCCTCTGCGCCGACTCCGCCGAGGTCCGGCGGCCCGTCACCGCGGAGACCATCCGCAACGTGGTCCGCCGCTGGGTCGACGCCCCCATCGCACGCATAGACACGCTTCACAGCCGTGATCAGTGGATCATGTACTCCCGCT